>ERZ1669250.267-NODE-267-length-26802-cov-6.505552_pt1 | contig 26802 bp, 32 predicted proteins | sample MGYA00579295_ERZ1669250 | MGnify/ENA primary metagenome ERZ1669250 (study PRJEB41166, sample SAMN08046056) | hot springs metagenome | biome: hot spring; feature: acid hot spring; material: thermophilic sediment; isolation source: thermophilic sediment from acid...
ACAACTACAAAAAATCATGCAGATGTTCTGTCAAGGCTTCTTAGAAGGCCGGTGGAATACGTTGATGGTCTTTTTGAAAATTTTGTTATCGAAAAGATCAGAAAAATGAAAGATGGGGAAATATTATTACTTGAAAATACACGTTTTTACTCAGAAGATGTCGTTCTTGCTGAGGAACCCATAAGTATCCAGAGGAAGTCACACATCGTAAAAAAACTCTCACCGCTATTTGATTACTTTATAAATGATGCATTTGCTGCGATTCACAGGCCACAGACCACGCTTGTCGGCTTTTCAGAAGATATCCCAAATGTTGCAGGGCTTTTAATGGATAAAGAAATATCAATGTTATCAAAATTTCTGAATGATAATACCAGACCAAAACTAGCTATCCTTGCGGGTGCAAAGGTGGATGATTCTCTTAAGGTAGCAAAGAACTTTTTTGAAAAGGGCACAGTGGATAAATTAATAGCGGGGGGTCTGGTTGCAAATTTAATTCTAGTTGCAAAGGGTATCAATATTGGTAAAATCAACATAGATTTTCTGAAGAAGGAATTGCCTGATTATGAAAATCTCGTAAATCTATCAAAGGAAATTTATGAAAGGTATGCTGACATGATAATTCTTCCAGTAGATTTTGCGATAAATAAAGAAAACAAAAGGTATGAAGTTAATATAGATGAGTTGCCGATAGAATATCCAATATTTGACATAGGAATGAACACAATCGAAATTTTCAGAAAGGAAATTGAAAATGCTAAATCAATTATATTAAACGGTCCGATGGGAGTATACGAAATTCCTGACTTTTCACTCGGAACGGTCGAAATATTCAAAACTGTGGCAGAAACCCAGGCATTTAAAGTAGCCGGAGGTGGTCACACGATTTCCGTGATATCAAAGCTTGATATTGAAAAGAGGTTTACCCATGTGAGCACAGGTGGAGGTGCGCTTATAAGTTTCTTATCGGGAGAAAGTATGCCGGGTCTTGCGGCATTAAAATCATCAAAGGCAAAATTTTCCGGAGGCGATAAAAAATGATTTCATACAGAGTTGAGGGATACATGAAGAATGGGAAGAAATATATACAGATTAACAAGGAAATAGTTGCAAAGGATAAGGATGACGCCCTGGAAAGATTTTACTGTCTCCTAGGAAGTAATTATGGAAAAAAGAGAAGGGAATTAAAAATAGAAAAGGTGGATGTTCTGGATCCAGAAAATGCTAAGAATCCGGTTGTTTTATATCATTTAAAAAAGGGTGAAATAAATGGAAAATGATAAAATCTTGAATCAGCTCATAGAGGCGTCGGAAATACTGAAGAAACAGATAGAGGGTTTAAACCTCCAGCTGGAGATAATTAAGGAGCAGATTGATGAACATAACGGTACCATTGAAACATTGAATGGATATTCCAGTTCAGAAGAAAATGATATCTATATGGATGCGGGTTCATCAACATACATATCTTTAAGGACAACTCAGCTGAAAAGTACACTTATAAGGATAGGTTCTGATATTTATGTGGAGTATGACATTAAAAGGGCAATAGAAATACTCAATGATAGGATTAATGATCTTAAATCTGTTGAAAATAAGGCAATGGATGAACTTAAAAAATTAAGCAACCAGTACAATGCAGTTCAGGATAAACTGGAAAGGATTTATTCTGAGATGACTGGAAGGAACAAGAATGTTCAAGGGGCTTAAGGAAAAATTTAACATTTTTAAGAAAAAGGTTGAGGAAGATCAGAAGGAAATAATTCAGGAAGAGGTATTTACGGAGGGTTTTGGAAAGAAAATAAATGAAAGAAAACTGGATGAAATTTTGAATGATCTGGAAATGTCTCTTCTTGAAAGTGACGTGGCATATGATGTTGCTGAAGAAATAAAAAATAAAATAAAGGAAAAGTTTACCAACAAAAAGGTGAAATTTGGTACAGACATTGAAAAGCTTATAGATTCCATTTTAAAGGAAACATTGTTAGAGATCCTCAATGTTGGCAAAATTGATATATTGGAGAATGTTAAAAATTCATCAAAGCCATATGTTATAATGTTTCTGGGCGTCAACGGAACAGGTAAAACTACAAGCATAGCAAAACTGGCAAATCTTCTAATAAAAAACAATTTTTCTGTTGTAATATCAGCATCAGATACGTTCAGGGCCGGTGCTATCGATCAGCTTGAACATCATTCCAAAAACCTTAATGTTACACTCATAAAGCATCAAGCAGGATCTGATCCTGCTAGTGTCGCATACGATGCCATAGAGCACGCTAGGGCAAGAGGAAAGCACGTGGTAATAATAGATACTGCAGGAAGGATGCAAACAAATAGAAATCTATTGGAAGAAATGAAGAAGATTAAGAGGGTTGCAAAGCCAAATCTAACCGTATTTGTGGGGGATTCACTTGCAGGTAATGACATCATAGAACAGGCATTGGTTTTTGAAAGGGAGATAGGTTTTGATGCCGTAATCCTTACAAAGGTAGATGCAGATGCCAAAGGTGGTGGAACGATAAGTCTTACTTATGTCTTGAAAAAACCAGTAATTTTTTTAGGAACAGGACAGAATTATGAAGATATACTTTTTTATAATCCGGAAGATCTTGTTAAAAGAATACTTGATTAAATATATATTAAGAATGAATCGAGCCGTGAAATTAATATCAATTTTTTAAATGAAAAATCCTTAAAATGGATTGAAATTGATATTTATTTAAATCTCAAATAATTTTAATTTTAGATATTTGAAAATTTATCTTCCAGTTCCGAATTCAGGTGATCCAACAATTCCTCAATATCCTCACTTTCTATGGTATTTGTGTCTCCATCTGGCATAGTTATTCTGGCAATAAACAGATCTCCATCCTTAATAATTTCAACATCAAATAACTTCTTCATACATGTCACCAAATAAATTTAAAAAGGGGATTTCCCCTTTATCTCTTAAGGGTTATCTCAATTGATGAAACGTTGCTTTCCTTGCCGTCATCGGTTTTAATTTTCTCTGTAGATAAGGCCACTATATAGTTTATGTTTAAATTGTTCAGGAACCTGTTTCTTACGACTTCCTCGACATCGACGGCCTTCTTTATTGCTTTTCCTCTTGCCTTCAGGACAACGCTCTTTGCTCCGTTGTTAAACTGTGTTACAACTGCAATCACATAGTTCATTGTTGGTTTTTTCCCTATAAATACCACGTTTTCTTCTGTTTTATTCTCTGCCATAATTAGACCTCCTTTGTGATATGCTCAATAAATTTTTATTATATATACTTTTCAGTGAGGTGATTAATGAATATAAATTAAAGAATAAAAATAACAAAGCTTTAAATTTATGTTAGGAATTACAGAACACTATGTTCGAAATAAGGTTTCATGGAAGGGGAGGTCAGGGTGCAGTGACTGCTGCAAATATTCTTGCCACAGCCGCATTTTACGAGGGCAATGATGTACAGTCATTTCCATTTTTTGGTGTTGAAAGGAGAGGTGCTCCGGTCGAAGCGTATACAAGGATAGATAATAAAAAAATAGACATTAAGATGTACATATACAATCCCGATGCCGTTGTGGTTCTGGACACATCACTGATGAAGGATCTCGATGTGACCAGGGGATTGAAAAAGGGAGGCTATCTGATTCTCAACACGCAGAAAAAACCTTCCGATTTCAATTATAAAGATTTTAAGGTTGCCGTAGTTGATGCAACAGAAGTGGCCGTGGAATTTGGACTTGGTTCCAAATCTTCACCCATTGTGAATACGGCGATCTTAGGTGCATATTCAAAGGCTGTTGGGAATGTAAAGATCGATTCCATATCCAAGGCCATAAGGGATTCAGCCCCGGCCAAGGCCGAGGAAAATGCTAACGCTGCTTATGAATCATATAAAAGAACTGTTTTGGGGTGGTAAAAAATGAAAATTACAAGAGGTGTAGTTATTACTGAACCGGGAAGCACTGCACTTGAGGAGACAGGATCATGGAGAACATTTAAACCTGTGATAAAATATGAAAAATGCATAAGGTGCATGATATGCTGGAACTACTGTCCGGAGCCAGCAATCGAGAAACAGCCAGGAGAAAATTATCCGGTAGCGAATCCAAAACTTGTTAAGATGGAGATTCCTGTAATAAATTACAGGTATTGCAAGGGTTGCGGGATATGCGTCAATGAATGCCCGACAAAGGCAATTGATTTTGTAAGGGAGGAGAAATAAGATGGTCATGATGATGTTAAAGGGAAACGAGGCAACTGCATATGCGGCCAAGGTTGCAAAGGTACAGGTAATTCCAGCATATCCCATAACTCCATCAACGCTGTTTCCTGAAAAGGTGTCAGAACTTATTTCAAATGGGGAAATGAAGGCTGAATTCATACCAGTAGAGAGTGAGCATTCTGCACTTTCTGCAGCTATAGGGGCTGCAGCTACAGGTGCAAGAACCATGACAGCAACTGCGAGTCAGGGACTTGCCTTGATGCATGAAGTTTTATTCATAGCAAGTGGAATGAGGTTGCCCATTGTCATGGCAATAGGAAACAGGGCGCTGTCAGCTCCTGTGAACATATGGGCTGAACAGCAAGATACTATAGCCCAGAGGGATTCTGGATGGCTACAGTTCTATGCTGAAAATAATCAGGAAGCCCTTGACCTATCTTTAATAGCATTCAGGGTTGCAGAGGATAAAAGGGTTCTTCTACCGGCCATGATGGGTATGGATGCATTCGTTTTAACGCACACGATGGAACCTGTGGATGTTCCGGATGAATCTCTGGTTGAAAAATATCTTGGGCCTCCAGAACAGAAATATCCGACGTTGAATCCATCCCAGCCATCAACGTTTGGTGCATTTGTATTTCCAGAGCATTACATGGAATTCAGGTATTCACAGTTTGTAGCAATGGAACATTCTAAAAAGGTCATAGATGAAGCATTTGAAGAATTCAAAAATATATTTGGAAGGGAATACAGGAAAGTTTCTGGGTTCATGAATGAAGATGCCGATATACTTTTAATTTCTATGGGATCAATGACAGGTACCGCAAGGGAAGCGATAAGAAAACTCAGAGAAAAGGGGGAAAAGGTAGGTCTAATAAAGTTATCTGTATTCAGGCCATTTCCGAAAGAGGAGCTAGTGGAAATAACAAAAAATGCCAGAATTGTTGCGGTTGTTGACAGAAATATATCAATAGGTTTTGCAGGAGCAATTTTCACGGAACTTGTTGCATCTTACAATAACATTGAGAAAAAACCAAAGATACTGAACTTCATTCTTGGCCTTGGAGGCAGAGACATCAGGGTGGAGGATTATATAGAAATTTATAACAGGGCAAAGGAAGCTGAAAATAGGGGTGTAAAGGAAATACAGTGGATAAATGTGGATGAAGATGCAGTTTATGAAGTGGAGGGACCATTATGAATTACGAAAATCAGGAATTTTTTGCACCCGGTCACAGAGCATGTGCAGGATGTGCTGCACCGATAATAGTAAAGTGGGTTCTTAAAATAGCAGGACCCAATACTATAATTGTCAATGCAACGGGATGTCTTGAAGTGTTTTCAACACCTTATCCCCACTCATCATGGAGGTTGCCATGGATTCATGTTGCATTTGAAAATGCCAGTGCTGTTGCAAGTGGAATAGATGCGGCATTGAAGGCCCAGGGAAAAAGGGAAGGAACGAATATAATAATATTTGGAGGAGATGGAGGGACATCTGACATTGGTTTACAGAGCCTCAGTGGCATGGCAGAGAGAGGTCATGATATTCTTTATGTGATGTATGATAATGAGGCATATATGAACACAGGAATTCAGAGATCCTCATCGACACCCTTTGGTGCATGGACAACAACATCACAGGTAGGTCCATACAATATAATAGGAAAGAACGAATTTAAAAAGCCAATTGCGGAGATAATGGCAGCACACAAAATACCTTATGTTGCAACCGTAAACCCTGCATTCCTGCCAGACATGAAGATGAAAATAGAAAAGGCCCTTAAAATAAAGGGTCCCAAGTTCATACATGCCATATCCAGCTGTACAACGGGCTGGAGACATGATCCATCCAAAACAGTGGAAATAATGAGACTTGCAACGGAGACGGGTATTTTTCCCCTGTGGGAAATTGAAAATGGTGACTTTTTAAAAATGAAATTAACATACATGCCAAAGCAGAGAAAGCCTGTTGAGGAATACTTCAAGCCCCAGGGAAGGTTCAGACATCTTTTCCAGAATCCCGAAAAAATAAAGGAAATACAGAAAATGGTGGATGAATGGTGGGCAAAATTTGAAAATAAAAATTAAAATTTTTTAAAAATTTTTATTATTTTAGAAATCAAACTGGTACTGGTAGAGTGGCTGTCCGTTGTAAATTATCTGTACTTCCCACTGATCAAGTATGTTTGTATGTAACGATGGTGCTGCTCCTTTCACAGATACTGCATAGAACCCGATATCAAATGCATCGCCCGTATCAAGTTTTCCATTCTGGTTGTTGTCATATATATTTATGTATGCTGTGGCATATGGTGTTACGCCTGTAACCTTGAATGGAATTTCATATCCTGGCTTACCTTTTGGTGGTCCTGTTACATTTATGCTACTTATTATTATAGAATAGAGCATCTGCCCGGTGGTTTTATTAACAATCTCAACTATGAACGGAACATTAACTGATCCCTGTGTTACGGTGAAGTTTGCCCAGACCCATACCATGTTTGGAGCATAGTTCGTTGATTCACTGAGTAAAAGAGACGATGGTTTGTTGGGGTTGGATGAGAAAAATCCTGAAATGTATGTAAATACAGCAGCTGCGGCTACGACGGTAATTGCGACCATCAGAATGGTACCAATAACAGCACTTACCCCTTTTTCCTTTCTTCTGTATAGTATTTTCATGTTTTAAATTATCTTAATAATTATTTATAAATTTTTCTGAACATTATATTTTATTGAATGATACAGAATGGTCAGGGCAGAAAATTCAGGAAAATACCTTGATCATGTTCACCAGAAGAACTGTAAATGTTCATAGAATACAAGGCAGAGGATACAGGTAAGATTGTAGTATATATAAATACGAAACATACATCACAGAGATGCTCAAGGTGTAAATATATAGATAAAAATAACAGGCACGGTTCAGTATTCATATACAAAAACTGTGGTTTTGAATTTAAAGCAAATCGAATGCCTCAAGGAACATCGAAGTATTCTTTATATATGAGTATTAAATGTCAAAGCCAGCCAAATGTTGCTGTTTAATGAACCTCCACTCAGGGTGATGAAAAGACCAGCAACAAACTCCGAAGCTTTAGCAAGAAATATCTAAGAAATGGGCATGAAAAATAATTTTTAACCCGATTCTATTCTGAATAAAAATGAAAATATCAAGGGAATATGGTGGGTGGATTACAACTTCCTTAAGCTTTTTAATCGTGATGATCTATTCATTAAACATTAAATTAAATCTTTCTTTAATAATATTCTGGATTCCTGTTTTTGCAGGTCTTGCTTTGTTTGACTTAAATTTAAAAGAAATGGATAAAACATCAGATATTTTAATTTTTGTGGGTATCATATTTTCAGTGTTTTCCATTATACTTTATTGTTATATAATCATTCCATATCTCCTATTTTTTATATCCTATTTATTTAAACATAAGAGATACAGCAATTATCTGGTAACATTGACAGGATTATCGGGTCAGGTTTTTATGGTATTTTTATCTCTTCATTTCTCAGGAATCAACTTTACTGAAAATTCCATATTATTGTTTCTATATCTTTATTGGAATAATGGAAACAATCCTTTATTCAGTAATTGTAATTTATTTCATATTCATATCATTTCTTCAAAGATAAAATTATAAATATTTATATTAATAATGTAAAATCATGATGCCCTGGCGAGGTAGAAGAAGGGGTAGGAGATGGATAAACATTTCTCCCTATTCACAGATATTCATACCTGCAAATTCACCACCAAAAGGAAAGGTTCTCCTTTTCTATTCGGAACTGCAGGCCCTGAAGCTCGTTGATATGGATAACCTCACGCAGGAAGAGGCTGCAGAAAAACTTGGAATATCAAGAAAAACTTTGTGGTCCGATGTTATGAGGGCCAGGGCCAAAGTTGTTGATGCACTTATCAATGGTTATGTGATTGAGATTGTGGATGATTCAAAAATAGAATAGAAATTAAACTTCTGGAAGGTGTATGATCCTTCCCTTACCGGATGTCCTTCTTACCAATGTTAATACAAATCCGATGATTGATATGACAAACATTGCCATCATAACATTGTGGTATCCAATAAATATAAGAGACTTCTGGACCGTTTTACCTATAACAGATTCATGTGCATAAAGTTCGAATATGAATGTGGCAATTGCAATGCCGAATATATTTCCAAGGCTTCTCATCATGTTCAGGAAACCACCCACGAGGCTAAGCTTTCCCGGAGGTGAAATGCTCATAACTGAGCTGTTATTGGGTGCTGTGAAAAGACCCATACCGAAACCAAGAATTGAAAGGGATATTAAAATGTAAAGAATGCTGCTTCCCTGGGAACTGAAGGATAACAAGACGGTTCCTATTATTATCAGGAAAAATCCGGTAACGCTGGGTTTGTAGTACCCTATCTTGTCAGCAATAAACCCGCTCAGAGGAGTGCCTATCCCCATAAATACAGGAACAGTAATTATAATGGTACCTGCAAACATCTCCTTAAAATTTAAAACGTATTCAAGATAGTAGGGCAGCATGAAAAGTGATGCACCGATGATCAGGTACGAAAGCAATCCTGTAATATTTCCTGTAACATATTCAAGATTCCTGAAAAGAGAGAAATCAATTATGCAGTATTCATTTCTCAAACCATGTATAATGAATACAATTAACAGTATTATAAAAACAGCATAAAGAAGGTATAGTTGTATTGGCGAATATCCAGACTGTGAACTCATTGAAAAATTATACAGAAATATTATCAGAAATCCCGTAAATAATGATGCACCAATGTAATCGATTTTTTCTTTTTTACCCTCCGTTCTGGATTCCGGAAGTATAAGAAGTGCAAGGATTGTCCCAATAATACCAACAGGTACATTTATGTAGAATGCAAAATTCCAGCCTACATTTTGAACAATAAAACCTCCGAATGATGGTCCTATCGACATACCTATAGCCTGTACAGCCCCCTGTATGCCTATCGCCCTGCCCCTTTCATTACCAGGAAAATTTGCCGAGATTATTGCAATGCTGTTGCTCTGCAAAAAAGCTGCTCCTATAGATTGTATAACCCTCCATCCTATAACCCATGTCATTGAGAGCCCAACACCGACCATACCTGAGCCTATTATGAATATAACAAAACCCGTGTTGTAGAATTTTTTTCTCCCTTTTATATCGGAGATTCTACCTATAACCGGTAGAAGTGCAGTAAGGGTTAACTGATATGCCAGGGAAGCCCATTCAACAATGTAAAGGGGCTGATGAAAAACTTTTTGAAGCGTTGGATTTATTATATACATCAAATTAAGATCCAGGGCCGACATGAATGCCCCTATTAATACCACACTTAAAATATACCATCTGTAATTTTTCTTTTTAGCAAATTTTTCCAGAGGGAAGGTATATGCCATTTAATACCTATAATCCATACACATATTAATATTTTGAAATCAGAATTTCCTTGATATGTGTTTCAATATACCTTCAAATATATATCTACCCGGGGTCTCACTGTTCCCTCTCCAGAATTCAAGATTTTGGAAATCAAAGAATGCCCTTTCAGGATGAGGCATCATACCAATTACGTTTCCAGTCATGTTGCATAATCCCGCAATGTTATAAAGTGATCCGTTTGGATTCCATGGATATCCCTCAAAATTTCCTTCCCTATCCACATATCTGAATGCAATCTGGCCATTATCTATCATTTTTTCCAGCAGATATTTTTCCCTGTTTTCAGGGAGCATGAACCTTCCCTCTGCATGAGCTATTGGCATGCTGAAAACCTTATCAGGAAGCGTTTCATTGAACGGGCAAACACTCCTTTCTTTTTTAAGATATATCCACCTGCATTCAAATTTATTTGATATATTGGGTGCGAGGACTGCACCTGGATGTTCTTCCCAGAGATTTTCTATTCCGGGGAGTATACCGAGTTCCGTGAGAACCTGAAAACCGTTGCATACTCCAAGAACTATCTTTTCATCTTCAATGAATTTTAAAAGATCATTTTTTATTGTTGCCTTTATTCTTGCAGCAAATATTATACCCGCCCTTATATAATCTCCAGCAGAAAAACCGCCCGGAATGAATAGCATCTGGTAATCTTCCAGATTCCTTTTTTTCCTTATCAGTTCATTCAGATGAACGTGTTCCGGCCTTGCGCCCATGGATTTCAGGGCATTTAAAGATTCATCTTCACAGTTTGTGCCCTCTATTCTCAGCAATGCAATCCTGATATCTTCAGTTTTCATATTCAATCACCTTGGAACCGTGTTCCAGATATTCCTTATATCTTCCAGATCCATGCTTAATATCTTTCTATCCCCATCCTTTACTGTCAGTTCTCTACCACCTGTGTACCCCAGTCTGATCACATAAGTTCCTTCCATGATTTTCAGGAATTCCTTTTCTTTTTTCTGATCAATTTCAACAACCCACCTTGAATTTGATTCTGAAAATAATTTAAAGTCTGTCCTTATATTCTGGATATCGGCCAGATTGATATCCATACCAATATCTGCACCAATGGCCATTTCAGAAAGACTTATGGCCAGCCCCCCATCCGAAATGTCATGACAGGAGAGAATCAAACCCTTTTCCATTGCACTGAGCAAATTTTCCATGGCCTTTTTCAACATATCGGCATTTACATCAGGAACCACTGAACTTTCATATTCATACATATCATAATACAATGAACCACCCATTTCTGAAAATGTCGGATTTATCTGATATAATACTGAATTCTCCTTTTTAATGTCAACTGTTACAACACTTTTTATGTCCTTAACAACCCCTATACCCATCAGTGTCGGCGTTGGTGGAATTGATTTTCTATTTGTCTGGTTATACAGGCTTACATTTCCAGAAACATAGGGTAAATCAAAATATCTCGCTATTTCACCCAGTCCTCTTGCAGCCTCATACAATTGGCCCATAACTGATGGATCCTCTGGATTCCCAAAGTTTAGATTATCTGCAAGCGAATGAGGAACAGCATTTGATGATACAAGGTTCCTGATGGCTTCATCCACAATACCCTTTGAACCCCTGTATGGATCTATTTTCATGGTTCTTGGATTTGATGTTGATGTTATCGCCAGACCAACATTCTTATTTTCAAATGGTTTTATTACAGATGAATTGGAATGGGTTTCCAGACCGAGTTTTCCGGTTAACGGTTTTAATACTGTACTCCCTTTAACCTCATGATCATACTGCCTTATTATGTAGGATTTATTTGTTACATTTGGACTGGATAAAATATTTCTGAAGAGTTTTTTGTAATCTGGCTCAGGCGGGATTGTCTGGTATGATTTCATTCCTGGATATTCAATTCTATATGGTCTGCAATAAACCGGTCCTGAAGTTATGAAATGCGTGTCCAGATCCATAACCTTCAGATCCCTGTAATAAAGAATCAATTTCTCATCTTCAATGGTCTTTCCTATGACCGTAGCATCCACATCCCAGATATCGAATATTTCAAGAAGTTCCTTCAATTTATCATCTTCAACCGCCAGCATCATCCTTTCCTGGGATTCACTTATCCATATTTCCCATGGGGCCATGTCCCTTTCTTTGAGGGGTATCATTTCCAGGTGAACCTCAGCCCCAACATTTCCTGCCAGAACCATCTCACCTACTACACTTGAGAGCCCTCCACCTCCGAGGTCTTTCATTCCATGTATAAGTTTTTTATCAACACTTTCAAGAACTGCATGTATGAGAGGTTCTTTTATGATAGGATTTCCAAGCTGAACCGCAGTCTTCTCTACTTTTTCCCCACTCCTGAATGACCTGCTTGCAAAATTGACACCGTGAATGCCATCTCTGCCGGTCTTTCCACCGACCAGTACAAGGTTCACACCCGGTTTATTTACCATACTCCTTATCACATTTTCCTTTCTACAGACTCCCACACATCCAACATTTACAAGGACATTCGTTGCATATCCTGGATCAAAATATGTAATTCCGGAAACCGTAGGAATACCCACTCTATTTCCATAATCCCTGATGCCGGAAATGACACCGTTGAATATGAATCTTGGATTTTTCATACCTTTTGGTAGCCTTTTTTCAGGATAGTCAAAATTTCCAAAGAAGAGGGAATCAACCAGTGCAATTGGTTTTGCTCCCATGCAAAGCACATCCCTTATTATACCCCCCACTCCCGTGGCTGCACCACCATAAGGTTCTACTGCGCTTGGGTGGTTGTGACTTTCCATTTTGAATACGTAAACATGATCATTATCAAGTTCGACAACACCAGCATCTTCACCCGTAAGAAATACTTTTGGGGAATCAATTCCTATTATATATTTTTTCAATACATGTTTCGAACTTTTATAGCAACAATGTTCACTCCATGCTTGGGCAATGGCCTGTATCTCGACATCAGTTGGGTCTCTGTCTAAGGATCTGAAATATGATCTGATCCTAATCATCTCATCCCTGTTCAATGAAAGCCCGAGATCCCGGCTGAGCTTTTGAAGTTCTTTAATATTCATATCTCTAATTTTTATCAAAAATACAGGAAATCTTTTATCAACCCTTTCATAAAAATCTGTCAATCCACATTCACCTCATATCTGTGAATTACAGGATTTGCAAGGAGTTTTTCACATATTTCCACTGCCTTTTTCCTTGCACTATTCTTATTTCCCTCAATTTCCATTTCATATACCTTTGAAATTTTTACACTGTTGATACCTTCAAATCCAAGAAGGGATAGGGATTTTTTTACAGTGAGCGCCTCTGGATCCTCAACGCCTTCCTTATATTCAATGTAAATCTTTACCTTAACCATGAAGACAAGATAAACCCTAACTATTTAAAATTTTAAATATCGATGATAAATGAAATATAATAAATATAATATCACAATAAAGGAAACAATGAAGGGTCCAAGATTCTCTGATTCCGAGGATTTCAATGAAATACACGATTCTATCAATATAAGCCTTATTTCAAACTACAATAAATTTGTAAGCATGGTAAATGAAAAATTGAAAAATTCCAATCTCGTTGCAAATTTCAGGATACTGGATTCGGAGATTAAGGGGGAAGTATCACTATGCAAAAGATATTATCCCGACGATGTTATCAATATCCATTATTTTTATGAATTCCCAAAACAGAGAATAAGCGGTGAATTCAATCTTAAGTTTGTAATAGAGATAAAAAGCAAAATAAAGAGCTTCGGGGAAACCCTCAGACAGCTGCAGATATATAAGGAATGCATAGAATATTATAACAGCAGGGAAATAAGAAGAAAAATAGGCAGGTATGTTGAATTGAAAAATATAAATTATGTATATCTTCTTACACCCGACCACCGATTTGATGAAGCATTCATGAACCAGGGGTTTGAGGTCCTTGATCCCTCAATGTTCAACAATTTCAGGGATAGGGGTATCGAAGGTTTTTGATATACATTTCATAGAAAATTTCAAGCATGTATTCGGAAATATCGACAAGATTAATCACATCGGCCCTGTTATATCTTATCAGTTTAATCATAGAATCTTTGTTTCCATTCAGATAGTCTTTCCATAAAAGTACTGCATCATACCCGTACATGCCATCAATTTCCTTTTCCCTCAATATGCCTACCTGTTTTTCAATCCTTTTGAGTCCACCCTTGAATCCAACCATTTTACTTAAATAATACAGATCAATGTTTATGAGCGAATCTATTATATCTGCAAGTCCGGGGAAATTTTTCCTGATAAATGGAATATCAAAATTCTTTCCGAAAAACGTTACAACAATGGGATATCTTTTCAGTATTTCCCCAATATTATTTTCATTGAGATTGATATCCTTTAGAAATACTCTGTACCTCTTATGATTATCGGATATTCCAATCATTGTTATCTCATTATTCTCGCGTATTCCTGTTGTTTCAATGTCAAGAAATATCGCATAATCAGAGAAATCATCAAGCAGAAGAAAATGATACTTCTCATCCAGGAACGTTTTAAAAAAATTCAGATTTTTGTTTTTATAATTTTCAATGCATATTTTTATCTCTCTTTCTATTTCTTCCCATCTTTTATCTGAAAAATGGTTTTTTCCATTGATGTACAGATCATCCCAGTTTACAATGCCCCTTCTTTTCAGTGATCTCTGCTTTGCAAATGAAATGCTGTCAAAAATAAAAAATGATTCTCTGAGAATATTCATAGATTTTTCAGAAAATCTGTCTTGTTTACAATTGCCCGTTCGTGCGTTCCACTTGCTATTTTCTTTCCATTTGAAAATGCTTCGAAATAAAACGTGAACCTTCCATTTTCTGAATTCAGAAGTATTATGTGAACGTCGATGCCCTGACCTATTTTACTTGCTCTGATATGTTTAATGTTGATCATGGTACCTACGCTTGTGAACTCCTCAGTAAGATTTTCTTCTGCAATTTCCCTTGAAGCATTCTCCACAAAACCAATAAGTGAAGGTGTCGATAAAACCGTCATATTTCCAGAACTGACATGCTTTGCAGAGTGTTCCTCTCCTGGAATGAATGTTTTCATATGTTTTCTACATCTAACATCCATGAACCCTTGAATGTTAATAAAAAAATTAATCTTTTCGTTTTTCTCTGAAAAAAGTTAATTTCATAATGATCTATATATTTTTGAAATATTGATTTCATTATATATAAATATAAAAATTATAAATTGCTGAATAATATAAAAGTAAGGAAAAAAGATTTTATATATTGTTTTTAGATTATTAAAAAAGTGATGGTAATGAACATTAAAATCGATGTAAAGGACCTGAAAGAAATTATTGATATCCTATTAACAATGGTTTCTGAAGCTAAATTTGAATTTTCAAAAACAGGGTTGCAGATAAAGGTTGTTGATCCTGCACATGTGGCCATGATAACATTAAAAATGAAAAAAGAGGATTTCAGGGAATATGATGTTCCAGATGATACAGAAATAGGAATAGATCTGGAAAAATTCAAGGATTTTCTTAAGGCAGCAAAAACGTCCGATATTGTTGAACTCATCAAGGAGGACAGTAAAATTACAATCAATCTTAATTATCTGACAAGGACGATGTCAACTATCGATCCATCAAGCATAACCGTTCCAAAGGTTCCACAAATAAACCTTTCAAATTATGTTGTAATATCCACCGAAGAATTTCTTGACGGTTTGAAGGTTGCGGAAAGCATATCAGATAACATAACATTGCATGTGACAATGGATGAATTCATGCTATATTCAACTGGAGAGGAGGATCAGACAAAATTAAACATTCCCAAGGAGAATCTAAAGGAATTCAATGTAACATCAGAGGCAAAGAGTGTATATCCTGTTGATTATCTGCTGAGATTCATGAAGACTCTCTCATCTGAAAATGTTAAGGTATATGTTGGAACAGATTATCCTGTAAAGATTGAATTCACATTTGCATCTGATAAGGGAGAGGGAATGTTTCTGCTTGCACCAAGAATTGAGGGCTAATTTTTTAAATTTTTTAAATAAAAATAGATTTTTATTCATTCAATCAATTACGTTTTTTAATGAAACTTATTGAATGTGTCCCAAATTTCAGTGAAGGAAGAAGAAAGGAAGTTGTTGATGAAATAGTAAATAGCATAACATTCCGTTCGGAAGTAATGATTCTTGACATAGAGATGGACCCTGATCATAATAGAAGTGTTATCACATTTGTATCACCAATTGAATATGCAGTAGAAGCTGCGTTCCGTGGTATTAAGAGGGCATCTGAGCTCATAGACATGGATAATCACAAGGGTGCCCATCCCAGGTTTGGAGCATCTGACGTAATACCATTTATACCCCTGTTTGAGACAACAATGGAAGAATGTGTTGAGCTGGCAAATCAACTGGGGGAGAGGGTGGGAAATGAATTGAAGATCCCCGTATATCTTTATGAATATGCTGCAAAAAGGCCTGATAGGAAGGATCTTCCAAACATAAGGAATGAAAAGTTTCAGTATGAGCAACTTAAAGAACATATAAAGGAAGAAAAGTGGAAACCTGATTACGGGCCACAGGAAATAGGAAGGGCAGGAGCAACAATAATCGGGGCAAGGGAATTTCTCATTGCATTTAATGTAGATCTAAGGACAGAAGACATAGAAATTGCCAGAAAGATTGCGAGATCAGTCAGGGAAAGGTCAGGTGGCCTTAAAAATGTCAGGGCACTGGGATTTGAGCTGAAGGATAAAAATCAGGTTCAGGTTTCCATGAACCTTGTAAACTATAAGCAAACCGGAATTTACAAGGCATTTGAACTGGTAAAACTTGAAGCACGGAGAAGAGGTGTTCTCATATCCAATTCAGAGATTGTGGGAATGATTCCCATTGATGCGTTGAGGAGGACAATGAACCATTATCTACGTCTGGAAAATTTCAGGAATGACCAAATCCTAGAATATAAACTACTTAAAAAGGGGATGCTCGGAAATGATAAGGGTATTAACCAGTTTCTGGATGAGCTGGCATCTCCATCTCCGGCTCCGGGCGGAGGCGCCGCAAGTGCACTGGTAGGAAGTGTTGCCGCTGCATTATCATCAATGGTCGCAAACCTAACCATTGGTAAAAAGAGGTATGCAGAATATGAAGAAGAAATGAAAAATATTGTGAGGGAAGCAAATATATTGAGGAGTAAATTGATGAAACTCATGGAAGATGATGAAAAGGCATTCAATGAAATAATGGAGGCACTCAAGCTTCCAAAGAACACGCCGGAACTGGAAAAATTGAGAAAGAATAAAATTGAGGAAGCAACAAAGAAGGCAAGCATAGTTCCTATGAATACTGCCCAGTTATGTCTTGAAGTTTTGAAACTTTCCAAGGTTGTTACGGAAAAGGGAAACAGGAATGCCATTACTGATGGAGCATGTTCAGCATATTTTGCACACTCAGCAATGATGGGTGCAATAATGAATGTTATGATAAACCTGAAATCCATACAGGACAAGGATTTTGTTGAGAATATGAAATCTAATATTGAAAGAATGAAAAAAGAGGCTGATGAAATTCTCGAATATGTTAATAAAATAACGTTAGAGGTGATATCATGAGTCTGAAGAATATTCTGGATATAGCCGATATGGCAGGCATAAACAGAGAATACGTGGAACAGTATGGTAACTATATGGCAAAGATAAATCTTGGGATAATGAAGGATTTGAAAAAGAGAACTGGAAAGATGATACTTGTAACAGCCATGACTCCGACACCTGCAGGGGAGGGAAAAACAACAACATCCATTGGTCTCTCCATGGCAATAAACAGGCTTGGCAGAAAAAGCATTCTGGCTCTTAGGGAACCATCTCTTGGGCCTGTATTTGGTGTAAAGGGCGGTGCAACCGGTGGTGGAAAATCAACAGTTCAGCCCATGGAAGAAATAAATCTTCATTTCACCGGTGATTTTCATGCAATATCATCTGCCCATAACCTCCTTTCGGCCATGGTAAATAATCATATATACTATGATCTTGAACCGCATATAGATTCAAGAAAGGTTATATGGAGACGGACAATAGACATGAATGACAGGGCTCTAAGGCAGATTATTGTAGGTTTGGGCAAGGGAAACGGAATCATGTATGAAGATGGGTTTGACATCGTTCCGGCAAGCGAAATTATGGCAATAATGGCCTTGAGTGAAAATTATCAGGACCTCAAGAATAGAATTTCAAGAATAATTGCAGGTTTTACGAGGGACAGAAAACCGGTTACAGCCAGGGATATAAGAGCATCTGGAGCAATGGCAGCATTGCTGAAAAATGCTCTAAAACCAAACCTGGTTCAGACCGCAGAAAACACCCCTGCATTTGTTCACATTGGTCCATTTGGAAACATTGCACATGGAACAAACAGCATTCTGGCAGATAAGATTGGGCTATCACTTTCGGATTATTTTGTAACCGAGGCTGGATTTGGGTCTGATTTAGGGGCCGAAAAATTCTTCAATATAGTTACCAGGGTGGGTAATTTCAGGCCGAATGCCGTAGTGGTTGTTGCATCAATAAGGGCAATGAAGTACCATGGTGGGGCAAAGAACACAGACGAAGAAAATGTCGAGGCCATGAAAAAGGGATATGAAAATCTCAAATTCCATGTAAATAACATGAGAAAGTTTGGAATAGATCCAACGGTAGCAATCAACAGGTTTCCTAAGGACACAGAAAAGGAAATATCAGCGCTTGAGGATCTGCTCTCAGTGGATAGGATCACATGGTCACTATCAGAGGTCTTTGCCAGAGGAGGTGAAGGTGGGGAGGATCTTGCCAGGAAAGTCATGCAGAAAGCAGATTCCAATCCTGATCCAGAGATAAATTATACATATGATATAAACGATCCCGTGGAAGTCAAGATTGAAAAGGTTGCCAGAAACATATACGGTGCAAAGGGTGTCATATTCACCAAGGATGCCGAAGAAGATCTCAGGACAATTAAAAAGATTGGCATGGATAATGCATTTGTGTGCATGGCAAAAACACAGTCATCAATATCTGATGATCCAAAGGCACTCAATGTTCCAAGGGACTTCACCGTAACTGTGAGGGAAATCAAGATCTCTGCAGGAGCCAACTTCGTGGTTCCCATACTTGGCGAAATTATGCGGATGCCAGGATTGTCAAAGGAACCAGCTGCATACAAGATTGATCTCCTTGAAGACGGGACGATAGTGGGTTTATTCTGAAAATTTTTAAACCTTTTAACCTTATCTTTTTCAATGAAAATATATGTTGTGGATAACGGTGGTCAGTGGACTCACAGGGAATACAGGGTATTGAAATATCTAGGTGTAGAAACAAAAATAATTTCAAACAACACGGAGATTTCTGCCATAATGGATGAAGGTGTGGATGCACTAGTTCTCTCAGGAGGAGCTCCGTCCATTTCATATGAAGCTGAAATGCTTGGAAGACAGGGAGAATACATAGATATGGGAATACCTGTCCTTGGAATCTGTGTAGGTGCACAGTACATTGCAATGCATTTTAACGGAAAGGTAGGTCCGGCATTGGTGCCAGAATTTGGAAAGGCAGAAATAAAGGTTCTGGAAAAGGATGATTTGTTTATGAACATACCCGAAAAATTTGTGGCATGGGAATCTCACAATGATGAGGTAAAGGAACTGCCTGAAGATTTCATACACCTTGCATATTCGGAAAACTGTAAAATACAGGCTTTCAGGCATAAAAACAGACCCATATATGGTGTTCAGTTTCACCCTGAAGTTGAAAATACAGAATATGGATATGATATATTCAGAAATTTTATTGAATCAGTAAGAAAATTCAAAAAAGATTAAATATTAATTTATAGATTATATGGACGGGATTTGATATGCTGACAGAAATTACAGAGCTCATAGGTTTGGATGTTTATACTGACAAGGGATATTACCTTGGAAAGATAGAGGATGTTTCGCTGGACATCGATGGCCAGTTGGCATATGGTCTCTATCTCCCTAAACCGAATCCGCTGCTTGTTGAGGATGGAGTATCGATTCTTGTTCCATACAGGTGGGTAAAGGCCGTTGGTACTATTGTAATACTGAAGAAATTCCCTGATTATGTGTCCCTCTCTTCCAGATCAGAAAAGGGAGAACAGGCAAAGTCCTAATTTTCTGCCTTAAATCTTTTTAATTCTGTATATATTGGGCCTGCGGGGGTCAGTGTGCTTTTGAACAATGAAAATGATGATATATCATATTCACCGAAAAAGGTATTCCTGTAATTTTTTATAAAATCAGAAACATCGGATGATTCCTTTAACCTTGCCACCGTGAGATGAGGCGAAAAATTGTTTTCCCCTATGTTCTTAAGAATATCATTTATTCTATTCCCCAGTTGGAGAAATTCATCCGATTTTATTCCTATCCATATAACCCTTGCTCTTCTCTCATTTGGAAATGCCCCCATACCTGTAAGTTTTGCACTGAATCTTGAGAATTTTATCTCCTCCATTTTTTTTATTATCATATCGAGCATTTTTTCATCTATTTCACCGAGAAATTTTATTGTTGCATGGATATTTTCCCTTTCCACCAGTTTTACCTTAAAATTGTTTTTTAGATCTTCCATCATATTTATGATCATTTCACCAGGATCAAATTTGATGGCGATGAAACATCTCATGAATTATAATAATAGGAACAATACCATAAACTTTTTTTGATTAAATTGCATTATCCTCATAAGTGATCAATATGGAGATTGATAATCGTATGTTATATTCACAGACACATGAATGGGTATTGGTTGAAGGTAAAAATGCCAAGGTTGGAGTTTCCGATTATGCACAGAAACAACTTACAGATATTGTTTATGTTGAGCTGCCTGCGGTAGGCACACATTTAACAAAAGGTAAGAGTTTTGGCGTTATTGAGAGTGTAAAGGCGGTTGAGGATATATATGCCCCCATTTCTGGCAAGGTTATTAACAGAAACCAGCAGGTGATGGATAAACCGGAATTGATCAACAATGAACCTTACAATGCATGGTTGATCGAAATCGAAATTGAAAATCCTGAAGAACTCAAGGAACTGATGAATCCTGAAGATTATAAGATATTCCTTGATACGGAAGGTGGAAGATGGTAAAATAAATGAAAAGGCAGGACTATTATTATCAAAAGGCAAAAAAGGAAAATTACAGATCTCGGGCCATATACAAGCTTAAATTCATAGATGAAAAGTTTTACATATTTAAAAAAGGTATGAACGTCCTGGACCTCGGGGCTTCTCCTGGAAGCTGGTCACAGTATGCAAAGGAAATGGTCATCGATGGAACTGTTTTTTCGGTGGATATCAACAATATAAGGATAGAGGATGTTGTAAAAATAAGGGGGGACATTTTCAATGACGAAACCATATATCAGATAGAAAAGGAAATGGAAAATATGAACATAAAACAATTCGATATAATAATGTCAGACATGTCACCTAAAATATCAGGCATAAAGGAGATAGACCATTCAATATCCATTGATATGGCCAGGCGTGTCTTTGACATTTCATTAAAATTCCTGGGCGAGGGTGGAAGCCTGATAATAAAGATATTCAAAGGCCAGGATCTAGAAAATTTCAGGAAGGGAATTGAAAAATATTTTGATTTCTGTGTATTTACAACACCACCTGCTTCAAGAAAAGGCAGCAGGGAAACATATCTGGTATGTAAAAGATTTTCAGGAAAAAATAAAATATAAAAATTTCAATAACTTTTTGTTATTTTGACATCTTTAACAAGCACATAGGGCAGGATTGATGGAATCACCTCATCCCACCATGCTACCTTTTCAGTTTCACTGCTTACTTCTTCAATATTTGAAAATATCCTGAGCATGTTGTCTGATATCCTGATTCCATTCCATCCCTCAACTATTTCGCCATTCTCAATGTAGAATATGCCGTCTCTCGGTATTGTGGAGAAGTCTCCGTTTCTAACATCCTGGAACCTCGTATACCATGTATTGACAATGAATAAACCCTTTTTCATATCTGAAAGAATGTCTGCATATGACCTTTCTCCATTCTCCATCACGGGCTGGAAGGCCTTTGGAACAACAAGTCCGGCATTCCCGGTTGTTTCGGTATTGTATTTCCTAGCAGTGGAATGGTTATGGAGATAATTCTTCAGAATACCCTTCTCTATAACAGTAGTCTTTCTGGTTCTGCTTGCCTCATCATCAAAAAGCCGGAATCCGGCTCCTCCTGTATAGGTCGGATCATCAAACAAAGTCATTTTTTCCGAACCCACCTTCTGACCTAGTTTATCGGCAAATATACTCATACCCGTATCCGCAATAAATGCATTTGCCATATATATGCTGTAACTTACAAGCGAACCAAAACAGAGTGGATGGAAAAGAACATCAAAATTTCCAGAATTTCCGGACTTTGCTTCACCTACCAACATCGCAAAATCTGCCGCATCCTGTGCTATGGAATCTGGACCTCTGGTTGAAAGATCCCTGTGATCCGATGTGTGGAATGCCATCTGTCCTGGATACCCAAATTCGTTGAAAGCCCTTACAGAATAGTTCATGGATATATTTCTGTCAGCAGCAGTATTGTAATTGGTGGAGAGAAGAATATCTGTCGTTGTATGATATATAATGCCTGAAACCCTGGTAACACCTCTTTCCATTGCACCGTCTATTGCAAGTTTAGCAAAATATGATAGATCGCCTATATTCTCCAGATTTCCATCATACTGGTGTTCAGCATAAGTTTGCTTTTTAGGATTTATTCCATTGTAATCATCGTTTACTGGCATTCTGTCCAGTATTTTTAAAAGTTTGTCCAGTTTTGAGGAAAGATCATTTTCCTTCTGTATTTCCGTAAAGAGAACCTTTTTTCCCTTTGTTAGGAAAAGGTATATGTTTTTTGTCAGATAATTCATCTCAATGTCTATCTTATTATTTGAGAACTTAATCTGTTTTGTGTCGGATTCTACATATGAAACAACCACTTCATCAGCTCCCTTCTTTAATGACATATTAACAATATCTTCTGTATCTATCATGGCAATCACCTTATGTACATGTCTCTGAGCCTTACGTAAGGCCCTCCCATCCAGACATCCACACCCTGCATCGGATCCCCCTTTCCGCACGTGCCGGCAAAGAACTCAAGATCCTTTGACACTGCATCAACAGAGGAGTAGAACTTGGTTGTAGTTGTCTCTATAACAGGCCTTCTTACAGGATCCTTGATTTCACCATTTTCTATAAGGTACGCCTCCCTTCCGACATACTTTTCATTGTACCTTATGTCATCTATGTTCCACTCCGTAAATGAATTCATCAGTATACCATATTTAACATCCTTGATCATTTCTTCTAGTGAATAATTTCCCGGTTCAATGTATGTATTGCTCATCCTTATTATGGGTTCAAGATTCCATGAGGATGACCTTGCAGATCCATTGCTCTCCAGTCCAAGCATCCCGGCATATTCCCTGTTCAGAAGGAATTCATTTATAATCCCATTTTTATAAAGATATTTTTTTCTGGTCTTGACACCCTCAAAATCATATTTCATGTACCCGAAGCTTTTTTCTATTGTGGGATCATCTATCACATTTACCACATCGCTTCCAACCCTTTTTCCAAGGCTGTCAAATTTAACAAAAGATTCACCTGCCTGGGCACCCTCCCTACCGGAAACTCTATCTGCCTCCATGGGATGCCCTGACGATTCATGTGCCACGATTCCTGATACTTCCGGCCCTACAATAACATCCATTTTTCCCTCCGGGATTTTTTTTGCTTTCAGTATTTTCAGGAGTTTTTTCGATTCATCAACTGTTCTGTCCATTATATTCATTTCATTAACAAATTCATATCCCCCTGTCATTCCGTATTCCCTTGAAACCTGTTCAAAATTTCCATTCTCCAATGCACCCACATAATAAAAATAGTATATGTTAGGTATGATTCCATGGATCATTGTACCCTCAGTGTTTGCAAATTCAATTTCCTGAATCTTATCCTTAATATTCAGAATTCTCATCTGAAGGTTATTTTCCATCAGCTTTTTATCTATATCTGAAAGAAGAGAAATTTTTTCTTCTAGTTGAAAATCTTCAATCTTCTTCTTTTCATCTACCCTGTAATCATCCTTAATAGATTTCTCGTGAGATAATAAAACGTTCCTTTTTTCCTTCATCTTTGAAATTCTTATGGCTCTTTCTACAGCCCTTTTTATGTCGGATTCATGAATGCTGTTTGTTGTTACAAATGAAAAATTGTTATTGAGAACCCTTATTGCAATACCTTCGACATCCGATGTTTCAATTCCAACAAGTATTCCATTCTTGTATGTCAATGAATTTATTTTCGTTTTCATAATTCTTATTTCTCCGTATCTCGATTCCTTTTCCAGATTTGATAAATATTTTTCAATGTCCATAGCAATCACTTCACGGCATGTATCTCCTCATTTCCTTTTCCTTCTCCTTTTCCTTTCTCACTATTCTGTGGAGTGAATCCATAATTCTGTCCACAAGCGCAAGCAGATTCGCATCCTGATCCGTATAGTAAAATACCTTTTTTTCAGTAATGAGTTTAGCTCTCACAACATATACAATATCAGATGTCTTGGATACATGTTCTTCTATATGGATTGTCAGTGAAACAGGTTTGAAATTTTCAAACTTTGCCATTTTCTTGATATCCCTTTCAATGATGGAATACATAGAATCCAGAAGGACTGCATCTCCCTCCGAAATCCCAGTTATCTGGACCACGGCCACATCCTCTGCCTTTGTGCTTGCAAAGTGTTCTAGAAGATCCCTCTGTGTCAGTATCCCTACCAAAATACTCTCCGGATCGGTAATGGCAATCACATGGGATTTCAGATCAAGCATTGTTTTTATCGCCTCCTTAATTTTACTTCCCTTTTCAACATTTACAGGTGGAGAAAGAAAATCCTTAACGAGAAAAGTCTGTTTAACCTTTTCACCGTGCATATCTCCTAAAGTTGGCCTTTCCTTTTCCCTCCATATCACCCTGGATATGTCCCTTATGTGAACCATTCCTTTAAGATGATTATGGTCGTCAACCACTGGAATACTCATTTCATCCAGTTTTCTCATTTTTTCAAGTGCTTCATATATTGTTGTATCTTCCAGCACAGCTACTGGATTCTCAACCATGAGATCATCAACAGGCTTTGAAGAAAATGATTCGGAATTTAAAAGGGCCCTTGTGAAATCTGTCCTTGTTGCCAGACCAATGAGAATATCACTTTCATCTGTAACAGGAATGGATCTCAACCCATTCTGTGCCATTGTTTTGATTGCATCAACAACAGGTGTGCTGTATATTATCCTCGGAGGTTTTATCATTACGGTGGATACCTTAGATGTTATTGGTATGTTCTTTCTCTTTATAAGATGCTCAAAATCAATATATCCAACAACCCTCTTTTTTGAATCCACAACTGGTAATTCATGTATCTGATGTTCCTTCATCTTTGCTATTACCCTGGAAAGCAATTCTGTTTCTTCCACATATATTGGATTCTCGCTCATCACGTCCTTTACAACCATCTCTTCAATTTTCATAACTCAAACCACCTCTCTAATTTTGCAACATTTTCATGAGATTTCTGTTCTGTATATTTATCCTTCATCTTTCCTATAAAATCTTCCAGCGTTTCTTCATCCTTCAATCTTACACGTTTAATTTCGTAAATACAGTCCACACAGTACATGGACGTTCCTTCACGAATGGGCGCACCACATATTATACATCTGTTCATCAATAAACCCTCCATTAAATTAAAGGTTTAATGTTTTTCAAACATTATTATGAAATTAGCCTTTATACTTTTTTCTTTTTATTTTTAAACAATTTTAAAATAAAACATCTTAAATAATTATTTGCCCCGGCATTAACAACAAACCTTCATTTTCGGGCAGTCTGACCCATGCCGGGGCTATGAATGATCCTGCTGGACACATGTTCACATATGTGTGGTGACACACCACAATCCCTGTGTGGCCCAGGACCATTCTGTACGTTTCCGCCGTCTCGGCACTTCACCTTTAGGTGCCGCTTCCTTTACGGAAACAATATTTTATTTTCATTACATTTAAAAAACTTTTCCTGTTAAAATTTTGATTTTATTTATATTTTACAGATGAAAATTATGCATGTGATATCCCAAAATAATTTCCTATATATATGTGTCATGAAAAAGGCTTTTTGACCATGATAAAATGATGTTATTGTGAGAGTCGGAAAAGTGGTCGACATCCTCCTTGACCTTCGAGGTCGCTAAATAGGTTGACCATTTTTACGTCTCGACACAGTACCTTGAAACAAAGGTGAATAGAAGTTTGTCGAGATTTCCGACCTATAGAGCTCTCACAAACCACACATGAGGTGGTGAAATGATAATAGGATTGGACGTACATAAAGATATGGTATACGTGACAAGAATGGAAGAGGATGGGAAAATAACAGAACAATATGAAATGAAGAACAGTGAAGAATCCTGGAACAAATTTGTTGGGAAATACCTATTAGAAATGCCTGAAATAGCACTTGAAGCATCAACATCCGGGAAATATGTGGCAAGATTGCTAAGGGATGCAGGGTTTTCAGTGCATATGGCAGATCCAAAGAAACTAGCATTGATATTCAAATCATCAAAGAAGAATGACAGAGAAGATTCTGAAAAAATTGCTAGATTATTTAGATTGAATGAATTCCCAGAGGCATATTTGACATCAAAAGAATATGATGATCTTAGAACCCTGACAAGGCACAGGAAATACCTTGGTGAAGAAATTGTGAGAATAAAGAATAAGGTACACAGCATTCTATCATTGCATGGTATAAAGATAAAAGCCAAGGACATATTTGGCAAGAAAGGGCTTGAGCAGATATCAAGATCTATTGACAAGCTTAGTTATTCTGAAAAGATTGTGCTAAATGATATACTTAAAAGAATAATTGACATAAAGGAAAAAGCATTTCAAACTATACACTTATATTTTTATAACATAACCAATAAAATGGAAAGGAAAGTTAAAGATAGAAAT
>ERZ1669250.268-NODE-268-length-26730-cov-4.986879_pt1 | contig 26730 bp, 32 predicted proteins | sample MGYA00579295_ERZ1669250 | MGnify/ENA primary metagenome ERZ1669250 (study PRJEB41166, sample SAMN08046056) | hot springs metagenome | biome: hot spring; feature: acid hot spring; material: thermophilic sediment; isolation source: thermophilic sediment from acid...
AGCAATGAAATATCCATAAAATGTGAGAAAGATCTAAAAAATAGAGAAATAAGGGTATTTATGTATAAAAATAATTACTCAACACAGTAGATGACGTTTAATCAATGTAGAGTTTTAAATAACTTTTCGCATATTTAAGGAAAAGCATTTCAAATTCCACAAATTTTTTATTTTTTATGATCATTTTCATGCGGAAAATGTATATCATTTGATATAGAATTAATTCCTGAGAATGGAAATATATTTTAGTCAATCAACATTTTCATGATTTTTGTAAGGAGAAGATGAAAGAATGATAATCCGTGTCAGGGTAAATTTTGGGAAAGGAAATACCGAAATGATCAATGATATCCTTAATGTCTATACGGATAAAAAACCTGAAAATAACAGGGCAAATATTGATGTAATGAAAAAAATTGCAGAATATTTCAATACAGATATAAAAAATGTAAAATTAATAAAAGGTAGAACATCCAGAAACAAGGAATTTGAAATATTGAAATAACAAAATCATTATGTATAATTAAACAGATATCATTCTATGGAAAGATTGTACGCTCCGTGGAGAATATTATACATTCAGGCCCCAAAAAAAGAAGAGGGATGCATATTTTGCATGGCTCTGGAAAAACCAGATGATAGATATGTTATAGATTTTAATGACAAGGCCATGGTTATCATGAACATTTATCCATACAATCCAGGGCATCTGATGGTTGCTCCGATAAGACACATAGCGGATATATCATCATTGAATGATGAAGAACGAAGGGAAATATGGAGATTCGTTGAAAAATCTGTAAATGTTTTAAAGAAGGTCATGAATCCCGAAGGGTTTAACATAGGCATGAATCTTGGTCTCGTGGCGGGTGCAGGTGTAAAGGACCACATGCATATTCATGTTGTTCCAAGATGGTGCGGTGATTCAAATTTCATGCCAGTATTGTCAGATACAAAGGTACTTGGAGAATCACTTGATGAAACTTACAGAAAAATAAGGGGTGAATGGTTCAATGGAGGAACATAAGTCACATTCATATATTCTGAAAATATCTGTTATAACGGTCAGCACAACAAGAACAAGGGAAAATGATGAAACTGGTAAAGTTATCATTGACATAATAAAAAATCATGGTCATATCATAAAATTCTACGATACTGTTAAAGATGATATATATGAAATAAGGAAAAAATTCTTTGAATTCATAGAGGAATCGGATGTAGTTATTTTAAACGGTGGTACGGGCATAAGCAAATTTGATCTTACACCTGAAGCAGTCTCCCCATTTTTAAAAATCATTCCCGGGTTTGGTGAGTTATTCAGATATATCAGTTATACGGAAATCGGAACATCCGCAATGATGTCGAGGGCAATGGCAGGATCATACAGGGACAGGATGGTTTTTCTTCTTCCAGGTTCACCCAATGCATGCAAACTAGCAATGGAAAAAATAATAATGCCGGAATTAAACCACGTTCATTATGAATTAATCAAATGATTATCCGAATTTGAATGTTACACCGTAAGGAGCCCTTGGATAATTCCAGTCAATATTCTTTTTATCGCATGAAATAAGACATGAACCGCATTCAACACAGTCTTCATAATGGAATATAACCCTGTTGTTTTCTATCCTGTAACATGATGCCGGACAAACATGGACGCAGTATTTTCCCTCGCATGTATCGCATACCTTGTCATCCTTCAGGATAATGTGTGGCCTGTTGTCAACCTTATATTTTACCAGTGCAAGCCTATCATCTATATTCATTTTCATAGAGCCTTCAACCCCCTGAGCGCATCTTCTATCAATTCCCATTTCTCCTTTCCCTTAATCATGTTTATAAGTGCTTCCTTTGGAATACCATCCGAAATGATCATCTTCTCCATCATCTGATTTACAAATTTCGGATAATAGTTATACATCCTAGGATTTTCAAGGAAGTACGGCGCATCCTTCAGATTCCTGAATTCTATCAGAATTTCATCATTCATTCTCCTCTCATAGACTGATAATGTTTTTTCCGAATAATCCTTTTTCTTGTTTGCCTCAACAGCAACCTCTGCAGCAATCATACCCGATTTCATTGCAATTTCTACCCCATTAAGATATATTCCAGATGAATTTACAAGCCCTGCCGCATCCCCAACAACCATTACATTGTCCCTATAAAGCTTTGAAATCATCCTGAGCCCGCCTTCCGGTATTGCATGGGCAGAGTATTCCTTTATCTGTGCACCCGAGATAAGATCCTGGACCATGGGGTGTTCCTTGAAATCTTCAATTATGTCAATGGCATAATGTTCACTTTTTCTAAGAGCTTCAAGTGAAACTATTACACCTACAGATACCATGTCCCTGAACGTGTATATGAATCCTCCACCTCTCAGATATTTTGTTGGATATCCTATTATCAGATCCTCAATTCCATCTTTGCTTGTTATACCAAACCTTTTGTTAACTTCCTCTTCTGTTAACTGGAAAACCTCCTTTATTCCAACACCATAATTGTTTGGATCAGGCCAGCCCTTCATTCCCTCTGACATGGCCAGCAGTGAAACCGCACCGTCGGCAAGTATTACCATTTTACCCTCCATCTGATCATTTCCGCTTATGACGCCGCTTACCTTACCATCCTTATGGAGCAGGCTGTCGACCTTGACGCCCGTGGCAATCAGCGCACCTGCATCCTCTGCTTTTTTGGCAAGCCAGGCATCAAACTTTGACCTGAAGGTTGAAAATCCATTTATAAAATTATCCCTGAAACCGTAGTTTTTATAATCAACCGAAAAATAGGACTTTTCATCCATGAATGTAAGTCTTCTCCTCGTAATTGGTCTCTCTATGGGTGCATCTTTCTGGAAATCCGGAAAGAGTTTTCTAAGGGTATTTGTGTATATTACACCTCCAAAGACGTTTTTGGAGCCACTGTATTCACCCCTTTCGAGAACAAGAGTATTGAGGCCATTCCTTGCGGCAACTATGGCGGCTGTCAGGCCCGCCGGTCCCCCACCTACTATGATGACGTCAAATTCATCACTCATTATTCCATCCTCATTACGTATATCATTCATATTTATTTATGTTTTTTGAAATATTCAATTTCCATGAATATCAATAAAAATTAATAGATTGGTTTAATATTTCTAATTTTAAATCAATAATGTAATTTTAAAACGAATTATAATTTTAAATTATAATATAAAAAATTAGAAATACGAATTTCGAAAAATTTATTATATTAAATGCAATAATATGTACTGGTGATAATAATGGAAAAGGGTGGTCTTGCAATAGTGTTGTTTTCCTCAACAGCCGACAAGTTAATTCCGGTTGGAGTTTTATCCCAGGCATCTGCGAATATGGGCATACCGGTGAAGATTTTTGTGACGGGATGGGCAACAACCCTGTTCAGGAAGAATGCTGATAAAAATGTGATGTCCGTACCGAAGGAATATGAACCAATGGCCCCCATGCTGATGGAAGGACTGAAAAAAATGAACGCCCCTTCATGGTTTGAAATGCTAAAATCATCAAAGGAATATGGAGAGATAGGAGTATATGTGTGTTCTCTCATGGCCGGGGCACTTGGAATAAAGAATAAGGATGATCTTGATCCCATTGTGGATGACATCATAGGTGCAGCTGCATTCCTTGAAATGTGTTCCGGATACCAGACACTCTTCATATGAGGTGATTGAAATGGCAGAGATAAAGGTTGACAGTCGTGGTTCAGCATGTCCAGGACCAATAACTGATCTGATGAAAGCATACAGGAATTCAAAGAATGGGGATATCATAGAGATAATGGCAACGGACCCTGGAATAAAGGCTGATGCACAGGCATGGGCCAAAAAAACACAGAATGAAATAATATCAATGGAAGACCGGGATGGATATATAGTTGTGAAAATAGCGGTTAAAAACAAAAAGTGATCAGAGCTGTCTGTTCCTGTTATCTCTCAGTGTGGGTCTGAACGCCCTCGCAATTTTTATTTCATCATCATCCAAATCTTCCAAAATTATTTCTTCTTTTATATAATCTGCCTTTTTAATTATTTTCCCCCTCGGGCTTACAACTGTTGAGCCTCCCCAGAAAACAAGATTTCTCTGTGTGCCTGCCCAATTGTTATATATGAAATAGACTGTATTTTCCACCGCCCTCGCAGGAATAAGCATCTCAAATAGAGGTCTTGATGTTACAGGGCTTGCGGATATGTTGACAATATATTTTGTTCCGTTCATGGCCAGGTGTTCGGTTATGAATGGGAAGAATATATCATAGCATATCTCAACCCCAACCCTTCCCGATGACGTGTCAAAATATACGAGATCATCACCCGGCTTGAAATACAGATATTCTTCGAATGGTCCGAAATTTGGAAGATGCATCTTTCTGTAAACCTTCTTATCGCCCTTTTCATCTATTATCATTGCTGAATTGTAAAGAAAGCCATTTTCCTTTTCGGGAAATCCAAATATTATATTTGTTTTCCTTTCCCTCGCTAGTTTTACGAGCGGGTCAAAAAATTCATCATCCCTGGAAAGGGAGACATTGTGTATTTCATCCCTCAAAAAATATCCTGAAATATAGAGTTCAGGAAAAACAAACAGATTTGCTTCATTATTCCTTACAGTATTCTCAATGGTTTCTCTGTTCCCGAATAAACCAAGGTTTTTGTACGGCTGATAAACAAACACCTTCATTGTACCATTTAATTCATTTCGGGATAAATAATTTTTTGATATTGAAATCCATATATATCAAACATGGATCTTATAGGGCACAGAGGTCTGACATTAAAATACACCGAAAATACTCTTGAATCATTCATGGACGCCTTTGAACACGGTGCAGATGGTGTTGAGATGGATGTTCAGCTTACCATGGATAATGTTCCTGTCATCTTTCATGATTTTGATCTAAAGAGGATGTTCGGAATCAATAAAAAGATTTCAGAAATGAATCTGATCGATCTGAGAAAACTCAGGCTGAAAAAAGGTGAATTCATACCAACACTGTTTGAGGTTCTAGAAAGATTGCGGGGTAAAAAATTATTCATTGAACTTAAAACGGTGTATGATGATTTCACAAGGATAAATGTTAAAATGCCCGAAATTGTCTCTGATGTAATCGATAATTTTGATAAAAGAAATATCATAATAATATCATTTGATCCAGAATCCCTTTCGGATTTCAGGGAGATAGATGATTCCATAAAGCTCGGCCTGGATTATGAAGAAAATTCTGAGAGGCTGATATCCGGAGAATTTTTATATGAAATCATGGAAGAAAACAACATTGAATATTTTCTGCCGGAATATTCAATAGCAAAAAAATATGCCTTTTTATCGAAAAGATATACCATAATTCCATGGGTTATAAATGGCAGGGAACAGTATGAAAATATCAGAGGATTTTCACATGGAATAATATCCGATCGCGTCGATATGATGAAAAATATTGTAAAATGAAGTCATTTTATTATTGTTTCAACTATATTAATAAGCAATTCCGAGATATCCCTGTCCGTATCTATGATATCATCCCCCTTGTGAATTATTTCCACTGAATGAAGATATGTGAGGTAATCGAGCCTGTTTGCCTTTTCATATATTTCGTCAAGCAGGTTATCCTTCAGATCATCCATTTCCTCCTCAATTTTTATGATCCTTGTCCAGTTTACAACAAATTCACTTTCCATTTCTGATGATAGCATTTTTCTTATAAGATTTATGTTTTCCATATGTGCATCTATCATCTTGTTTATTATAGAATAGAATGCACATATCCCTTCTGTATCCCTGTAATTACTGTTAAGATAGAGAAAATATCTGTTTATTTCCCTGCTCATGAAATAGATCGTATCGACGTTATCATCAAATTTTTCTATAAGATTGAGAATATTATCTATCAAAGATGGATTTATTGCCCCCTCCACAATGGATAGTTTTATTTCAAATATTACCTCATCCATTTCTCTCTCGACATCCTTCAGCTTTTCTTTTTCCGAAATGATATTCTTCGGGCATGAAAGTATTCTCTTTATTATGACCGATGCTTTTTCTTCATATTCCGTCAGTTTCATCATTTCATTGAAAAGTGATCTTTCATTTTTTATCTTATTTTTAAATATTCCCGGCATCGCATCTAAAAAAAATCCTTCAATAAAATATTTTGCTATTAAAAGAAAATGTTATTAAATATCTCTCAATTTCAGAGATGATGGACTTTCTATTTAATCCCAGATCAGTTGCTGTCGTGGGTGCTTCAAATAAGGAAGGTAAAATCGGATATGAAATAATGAATTCCCTAATAGCCTCAAGGGACAGAATAAAAATCTATCCTGTAAATCCAAATGAAAGGGAGATTTTTTCACTGAAATCATATCCAAATGTATCATCAATCCCTGAAAGTATTGATCTTATGGTTATAAGTCTTCAGGCACAGAATATACCGGATGTAATAGAAGAGGGTGCAGTAAAGGGGGTGAAGGGAGCAATAATAATTTCAGGTGGTTTTGGTGAGCTTGGTGATGAAGGAAAATTGCTTGAAAAAAGGATATCCGAAATATCCAACAGATACGGAATCAGGGTCGTGGGCCCAAATTGCATAGGTGTATTTTCGTCACGGTCCAAATTTGATACATTTTTCCAGGCAAGGGATGCCATGAAAAGGCCAGGAGATGGACCCGTTGCATTCATGACACAGTCAGGGACATATGGAGTTACACTGCTTGAGCTCATGGAAAAACATCACATAGGCGTGAGCAAATTTATAAGCTTCGGGAACAAGGTGGATATAAATGAAATAGACATGCTGGAATATTTCATGTCGGATAATGATACAAAAATAATTTCAGGATACCTGGAAAGCTTCAGGGATGGAAGGAAGTTTTTTGAAATGTCCAGGGAAGTTTCACATGAAAAACCCGTAATAATTCTCAAGGCAGGGAAAACCAGGGAAGGGCAGATCGCGGCAAAATCTCACACGGGCGCACTGGCAGAGAATTATTCAGTATATGAGGGGGCAATGAAACAGTCAGGCGTTATAACCGTGGATGATATAGAGGATATGGTTGACATCATAAAGATTCTTGCAAAGCAGCCTCTTCCGTCAGGAGGTAAAATACTAATGATCACAAATGGCGCAGGCCCTTGTGTTGTAACCGCGGATGAAATTGGCAGGTCAAGAAAACTTAAGCTTGCAAATCTTGATGATGATGAAAAGGAAGAGATCAAAAAGATACTTCCCGATTTTGCAATAGTTTCAAACCCGCTGGATTTAACGGGTTCCGCCACACCTGAATGGTACATGGATGTTATGGAAAAAATAAAAAATTCAAAGAATGTAGATATCTTTGTTCTTTATTTTGTTATTCCCAATGCACCGATCTACAGAAATATTCATAAGCTCTACGAATTATTTTCTAAAAACTGGAACAGGCCTGTCATAGCAGTCATGTCCGGTGGAAGTTTTACAGAAGATGTATCAGACAATTTAGAAAAGATGAACATACCAGTAATAACCACGGCCAGGAGGCTGGTTAATGCTCTTGAAAAGATTGTTGAATATTCCGAATGGAAATCAAATTCTCATTAGGCAGGCAACCAGAAACGATCTTGACGGAATAGTGAATGTATTTGAAAGTGTGATGGCGGAGGAAATTTATCTTTTGGGAGAACATTTCTATGCCATTGATTATATAAATACTAAAATTTCAGGTGAAAATGACCTCATTTTAATAGCTGAAGACAATGGAAAAATAATAGGTGTATTAACACTGATCAGGGAGCCTTTTTTGAAAAACAGGCATGTGGCAGTTCTGGGCATTGCAATAATTGATGGATACAGGCATGAGGGTATAGGAAGTGCAATGATGGATGAGTCGATCAGATGGGCTGAGAGCGCCGGAATTGAGAAGATTACACTTGAAGTTTTTTCAACAAATATAAATGCAATTGAAATGTATAAAAAATTTGGTTTTGAAATAGAGGGAATAAGGAAAAGGCAGTTTAAAATTCAGGGTCAGTATGTCGATGATGTACTGATGGCTAAATTCTTATATTAAATATCATATATTTCATCATGGAATTTACATGCAGAAACATTGATCTTAAAAATGGAAGGAGGACAGTAATATTAAACGTCCGAGATGCGGCAAAGCTGGGTGTGGGAGAGGGAAGCAGGGTAATAATCTATGGAGGGGAAATTTCAAAGATATTTTTTGTCAATCTATCTGACAATCTCCTAAAAGAGGGTGAATGCCTGATAAATTCTGATTTATTCAGAACAGAAAAGGTAAATATTGAACCTTTGGCTTCGTTGAAGAGTACCGAGTCCATAAAGAAAAAGATATATGGAAAGAGTTTAACAAAGGTTGAACTGGATGAAATAATAAAGGATATAGTGGAGGACAACCTGTCTCAGATAGAACTCACATCATATGTGATATCCCTTCAGACCATGGGCATGAATGAGGTCGAGATTTCCAATCTTGTTGATTCAATGGTATTTTCCGGTGAAACAATAAAGTTCGATTATGATGTTTTTGATGTTCACAGCATAGGGGGCGTTCCGGGGAACAAATATGCCCTCTTAACCGTTCCGATAGCTGCAAGTTTTGGTATAAGGATACCCAAGACATCTTCCAGAGCAGTGAGCAGTGCAGCTGGAACCGCTGATGTGATGGAGGTCATAGCGAACGTTTCCCTGAAACCAGATGATATCAGGAGGATTGTTAATACCGTTGGGGCAACGCTGGCATGGGGAGGAGCAATGAAGCTTGCACCTGCAGATGACAGAATCATAAAAATAGAGCAGCCGATGGGCATAGATCCGTGGGGACAGCTTGTTGCAAGTGTTCTTTCAAAGAAAAAGGCAACGAACATAAAGAATCTGTTAATAGACATACCGATGGGGAACGAAACGAAAGTGGAAAATCCCAGGGATGCCAGGGAAATGAGCGACCTTTTCATCAGGATTGGGAACAGGGTAGGGATAGATGTCAACATTGCAATAACATATGGAGGTCAGCCTCTTGGAAGGACGATAGGTCCGGCACTGGAAGCCCAGGAGGCCATGATGGCCCTGGAGGGAAAACATGTTTCTAACAGTCTGGTCGTTAAAAGCGTAGAACTTGCGTCAATTTTAATGGAAATGGCCGGAATAGGGGATCAGAACACTGCCAAGGAGATGGCATACAGCACAATTTCAAATGGAAAAGCAAGGGAAAAATTTCTTGAGATTGTGAGGGAGCAGGGGAGCAGGAACATTGAAAGGAGCGAGGACATTGAACTCGGCCAGTATCAGTATGAATTTTTATCAAACAGGGACGGGTACATAGCAAGAATATCAAACAGGGCTCTTGTAAAAATTGCCAGGTCTCTGGGTGCCCCAACATCCAAGAAGGCTGGAATATACATAAACAAAAAGATCGGTGACAAGATTGAAAAAAATGAGATGATACTTAGATTATATTCAGAAAGCAAGGAAAGACTTGATCAGACACTGAAATTGATTAATACACTGAATATTTATGAAATTGAGGGAATGGTAATAGATCATTATCCCAGAAATAATAAATCGAAGGTATCGGATCTGACAGAATGAAACTGATATTATTTGCAAAGCTTCACGATATTTACGGTAAGAATGAAATAGTATTAGATGAAAGAATTGAAAGTGTATCGGATCTTAAAAAATTACTCATGGAAAGGTTTCCCGAACTTTATGAGGATGTCAGTTTCATAGTATGCAATGACAGGTATCTGAATGATTCTGATGATATTCATGGCTGTGATGAAATATTATTATTCCCGAGGTTTTCAGGTGGTTGATCTCTGATTATTTCATATGAATATGTTACATTTGCACCGGATCTCTTGAACATTATGCTCGCCGAACAGTATCTGTTCTGGGATAATTCAATGGCCTTTACCAGTTTTTCTTCATTTATATTTCCAAATGCCCTGTAATGAAGTTTCACGTCTGTATATACTCTTGGATGTTCATTGGCCCTTTCACCATGCACATCAACCACAAGATCCCTGAGAGGTTCCCTCATCTTCTGGAGTATCATGACAACATCGATGGATGTGCAGGCACCAAGCCCGGCAAGGAGAAAGTCCATAGCAGAAGCATTTGTTATCCTGTTTCCATCTATGACAAATGAATGCTTTCCATCAACCGTAGCTATAAACCTTAAATCTCCGGCAAACTTGATTGAAATATCCATTCATCTTTTAATTTACAGGACATTTAAATATTTTTTGTATCGGAAAAATTCAAAGAATAAGGGTCCTTTTTTTATATCCAGAAATAATACCTGGCGGTGTTTTGATAAATGTTCGTTGGATTATTTTTATCTAATATGAAAATATAAAAATCAAGAAATGCAAGATGAATTAAAAATTCTAAAAATCATTCTTGAAAAAAAATCAAAATATCATTTAATCTCAGATTTCAATTTATTTTTTTTGACGAATAAATAAAGGCCCTCTCTCCTCAAAACAATTATCCTTTCGTTTTCTTCGATTATTTCATCGCTCATTGCTGACCACACCTCATTTTTAATTTTCACAACGCCAGGTTTTCCGGGCTCGATTCTCATCATTACAACACCTTCATCATTTATAAGGTCTGAATCATTTTTATCCACAATCGTTATATTTTCAGCGCCCTTTACTATTATTATTATAATTGCCGATAAAAGAACTATGATGAATAATGCGAGAAATGTTCTGTACTGATATTCAAAATAAAGCAATAAAAATAACAGATCAAGAAGAACAAGTATCATTATTACCAGGATGCTTCCCGGGCCCCACCTGTTTTTTGAAAAGAAAGGCACTCTATTTTCCATGTAAATGTGAATGAATATAACTTAATAAAAATTTTATATTCCCTAGTTTTTATTATCAAGTATGAAAGAAAATACAGTATGTGATGTTTCAGGGTGTAATGAAATTGCAGTTAAATCACTGCCAAGGGAAAAGGTGGAAAACATGTTCAGTCTAAAAACCAAATCCTCTCATGTTCATCTCTGCAGGGAACATTACAAGGAGTATAAGAAAAAGACAAAAAAGGAAAGGGATGTGGAGAGGGCCACATGGGTTAAATAAGCATGTTTTCAATCGGTGAGTTTCTGGACGTTTTCATACCATTATTTGTGATGATAGATCCATTTGCATCCCTCGCTCTATACATATCCCTGACAGGAAACATGGACGAAAATGAAAAGAGGAAAACGAGGTATGAAAGCACTCTTTATGGCTTTATAATTTTATTATTTTTTGCCTTTGTGGGTGAATACATATTATCCCTTTTCGGCATATCCATAGAGGCACTGGAAATAGCCGGAGGCATACTCATTTTACTAATAGGTATCGAAATGGTAAGGGAAGGAGACAAGCCAAAAATTTCCAAAAAGGGCGAAGAATCATATCAGGAATCCGGCGATGTTGGGATTGTTCCCCTTGCAACCCCCATGCTCGCAGGCCCCGGGGCGATTTCGCTTGTAATAATACTCATGAAATCCCACAGTTACATTCTTGTTATTTCTGCCATGGCAATTGTTTTCTGCATTGTTTACCTCTTTTTTGCGTATTCAGACAGGGTTTTCAGATTATTGGGTCTAAAGGGATCAAGGGCATTTACCAGGATACTGGGTCTTCTGGTAGCAGCATTTGCAGTTCAGTACATACTCAATGGCATTTCGGGATGGCTGGTGAGCGTACTGCATGTCTGAATACGTTGTTCATCCTGAAATAAAGGAAAATACGATGGAAAGAAGGGAATATCAGGAATCCATAGCAAGAAATGTTCTTAGCAAGGGTAAGAATTCCCTGATAGTATTGCCCACAGGGGTAGGAAAAACGGAGATCGCGGTTTTGATAATTGCAGAAGTTCTTCACACAAAGGGGCCAAAGATACTCCTGCTTGCACCGACGAGACCACTAGTAAACCAGCATGCCGAAAGGCTCAGGAAGTATCTGAAAAACCAGAAAATTGTGTCTATTACAGGCGTGATAAAACCTGAAGAAAGAAAAGTGATGTATGATGATAATGACATCATTGTCAGCACACCTCAGGTAATAGAAAATGACATTTCATCAGGCATCCTTGAACCTGAAAAGATATCCCTGCTGATCGTTGATGAGGCTCATAGATCCGTGGGCAAATATGCATATACGTATGTTACAGAAAAATGCAGAAATGGTTTCATAATAGGATTGACGGCATCTCCAGGATCCGATGAGGAAAGGCTGAAGGAAATAATGGAAAACCTCCACATAGAAAATGTTGAAATAAGAACCGAGAGCGATAAGGATGTTTCACCCTACGTCCACGGAATTAAAATTGAAGTGATAAAACTCCAGTTTCCTCCTGAATTAGAACCCATGAGGGAAAAGCTCAGGGAAATAATATCCAATCTTGTAGGTGAAATTCAGGAGAGGTATCCCGAATTCAATTTACCGAGAAGATTGACAAAGGGGAAAATTGTAGAAGTGCAGAAGAGGGTCTGGGCAGAAATAGAGAGAGGAAATAAAACGCTGTATCCTTTGCTTTCCTACATATCCATGATAATGAAGGTTCTTGTTGCGATAGAATACCTTGAAACACAGGGACCCGCCACATGTCTTGAATATCTTGAAGGGATATACAAAAGTGGCGGTGAAAGAAAAAACAGGAGCGACATGAAACTCTCAAGGATGAGGGAATTTGTGGATGCAATAATAGGAGGAAGGGAAATCGCAAGCAATTTTAAAATATCCCCGAAGATAAAGCTCATAGGTGATATTGTACTTGATCAGATAAAAGTGAATCCCCGATCAAGGATAATAGTATTCACAAATTACAGGAACATAAACATTGAAGTTTACAATTACCTGTCAACCCTACCCGGTGTAAAACCATCGAGGTTTCTTGGCCAGAGCACAAAGGGTACGGACAGGGGAATGTCGCAGAAGGAACAGATAAGGATCCTTGAAATGTTCAGGAACGGAGAAATAAACGTTCTCATAAGCACGCAGATAGGTGAGGAGGGCCTTGACATACCCGAAACCGATCTCGTGATATTTCATGAAGCCGTAGGTTCTGAAATAAGGAACATTCAGAGAAGGGGTAGAACTGGCAGGGCCAGGCCGGGAAGGGTGGTATTTCTCATATATGAGGACACGATGGATGAGGGTCTCTATTATGCTTCCATGGCCAAGGAGAGAAAGATGAAAACCAAACTTAAAAATATGGATGGCAGACCCAGGAAAAAGATAAGGGGTCAGAGCACACTCTTAGACTTCTTCTGAATTTTCCATAAATATATTGCAGTTCGGGATCCTGTTTACACTGAATTTTAAAACCCTCAGTGAAATTTTTCCTATTTTTGTCTTTATAAGTTCGGCCTTTCCGTTCCTGACAAGTTCATTTTTTATGGCCCTCTCGAGCGTATTTCCATATTTATCTGCTTCCTCGGGATAAAACTTCCTGAAACATTCAGAAATTTTTCTTGCTGATGTTATTATTACACTGGGGCCATCAAATCCATCAAACATCCTGTAAAGCATTTTCATGAGCGAATCGCCATTTTTCATTTCAAAAAATTCGGTTTCCGAATAAATCATGTCATCAATTACAACGCCATTTTCGGAAAATTCAACATTTACGGGATGATCGAATTTCATTGACCCATATCCGGGATAGGGATAGCATGTGAAACTGTTCTCATTTTTTTCCCTTACAACAAGTCCAAGTGAAAAGAGTTTTTCAATTCTTTTATCCACGCGGAAATCTTCATTTAAAATCAGTGAATTGTTCTTTAATTCCATACTTTTGTTTTTTATGTAAAATTTTAATTCCTCCTCCAGTGATGATTGATCATCTGTCCCTGAATTTATTCTGATGTTTTTGATCTCTTCTATTGAAGGCTCTATGCCCATATTTTCCAGGAACTTTATGTCATAAATTATTGAACTGTTTTTATGAAGATCCTCCTCCACATACATTTTTGAAAATGAAAGGATGTCTGATATGTCCCTTTTTTCCACCCTGACATCCACGGTTTTGAGAATTCCAGAATAATGAGAAGAATGAAAATATGCCTTTCCGTCCTCCATTTCCATAAGAACCCTTTTGTCAATACCGATTTTTTCAGAAAATTCTCTTGCATCTGATGGCGATGTCCTGAATAACAGTATGTTTTTCACATTTGCCATTAGGGAATTTACGGTTTCCTCCTTGAGAGATGACAGATGGGTCGTTGCCATGTAAATGTCAATATTGTTCTTCCTTCCCATGGAAATCATTTCATCAAGGGATGAGTTGGAATAATCCTGTATCTCATCAAGAATCACAAATGACTTTTTATTTTTCTTCTGTCCGGTTATCCATACCATTGTAAGAATGGATGACAGTATGAATTTTGTGACGTTTTCACCAACATATGACCTGTCCCCGTTTACAATCACAATCATATTTTTATCATAAATTTCATCAAAATTGAATAGGGGTGATCTGGAACAGAGCATTTCCTTCAATACATTGTTTGTCTTTATGAATGACAGTACCCTTCTCGTACTCCCTATTTCCTCATACTCCATTCTATCAATTCTTTCCAGAAATTTTTTAAATTCATCGTTCTTTGAAATGGAATAAAAAAGTCTCCTTCTGTTTTCATCAGTCAATATATCATATATATCAAGGATTGTGGTATTCGGAATTTCAGATAACCCGGAAATCGAATTTCTTATTATATCCTCAATCCTGGTTCCTACCAGGCCTCCGGATACATGTGACTCACTTTCTGTAACATCTTTCAGAATACGTATCAGGTCCTCTGCAATCTTGGGCGCATTGTATTTTACGTTATCATATGCGCTTTTCATGAGATTCATGGATACCGGGTTTTCCATCGCCGATATGTATATCGTCCTTTTTTCATCCGTGATGTTAAGCATTTTTTTTGCCAGGTCACCTGTGGGGTCCAGAACTATTATGGGTGTTTCAAAATTCTTTATCTGGGAAAAGATGTTGAGAAGCATAGTGCTCTTTCCGGATCCCGTTTCACCTATTATGAATGTGGATGACCCATCATTCTCCCTTATGAATATACCTGCATCTTTCCCTGAAACTGTATCCTTTCCCAGATTTATCCCTCTGCTGCTACCATGTGAATTATTCCTCCTCTTTATGGAAAATATCTGGTCGTTTGGATATGGCATTATGCTGTGGAAAACGGATTCCTCAATCAATCCATACCTTTTCAGAAATGGATTTATTCTATTTTTCCTTACCATTTTTATCCGATTTTCACCAAAGCTCCAGTAGGATTCAATCATGGATATCAGTTTGTTCGAATATCCCTCATCATTTACAGACAGGAAAATTCTTATTCTAAATATTTTTGAAATATCCGCAGAATAATGGGGCTCCAGATTTATGTAAATCATGAAAGAAATATCCGGAAACCAGGAAACATAAGAAATAATGTGTTCAAAGAAGTCGATGCTTAATGATGCCGGCATTACAGTATCCCTATTTTTAAACCTTGAAATATAATTGAACCTGAACTTTTTTGCATCCACCTTCCCCAATATATGATTCCTTTCAAGGTTCCTGTATACGGTTTTCAGTGAATAAACATCCTCATTTGTTATGATGAAATTTACATTTCCACTGTCAATTTCCAGACCGATACCAAATTTATCATGTGTGGAATGCACGAACCTCGAATAAATTCTTGAAAGATCCCTGTGCCTTTCCCTGTCTACATGTATCGCGGGTAAACTAAAATAATATGTATTCTCTGGAATCTCGAAATCCCCTCCCATAACAATCCCTACTCCTTTTTCTTTCTGGTCTTTTTTTCCTTCTGTTCCTCCGAGTGTGTCAGTATGGTGGAAATTATTTCATCAACCTTCCTGTCCATCTTTTCATTCAGGATGAACTCTATAGAACTTATTTTTGTTGAAATAACATTGAGCGTGGATAAACTCTTCATAAGTGTATCCATGGACTTTTTTATTTCGGATAAATCGTTCTTTATCTTGGTCAATTCCAGATCTATTTCTTTAATCTCTTCTTCAATATTTTTCTGCTTATCATAAAGGATATTCAGATTTATATTCTCGTTCTGTGAATCTTTTGTCCTGTCTTTAATAAGCATCCATATTCAATATACCCATTTTAATATTTAACATTTTTTATGCTATTGACAATCTTCCTGATTATTTCATCATAGTTATCAGACCTTTCAACGAGCGTACCGGTCACAATGACATCCGCCCCGGCTTCCGCCAGTTTCATTGCCTTTTCAGGATCCCTTATACCTCCACCAACGATCAGCGGGATACCTATTTCATTCTTTACAGCCTTTACCATACTCTCAGGAACGGGTTCCGGAGCACCTGAGCCCGCCTCAAGATAAACAAAATGAAAACCAAAATACTGTGCGGCAAGGGCATATGAAACAGCAGAATCCATATCATCCCTTTTTATCAATATGGCTTTTCCAACTTTTCCCACAGTCATTCCGGGTTCAACCACAAGATATGCCATTGATATCGGCTCTATGTTCATGATTTTTATTGCTCTCGACGCCATTACTTGATGGTCTATTAAAAATTCCCTAGATGAGGAATTGAGCATGCTCATGAAAAATATGGCGTCAGCATGTCTCGATATGCTGCTGATGCCACTCGGAAATATCATAACGGGCAGGGATGACCTTTCCTTTATCTTTAAAATTGTTTCATCCATAATTTTATTTGTTATGTTTGTTGAGCCTCCAATCATTATACCGTCTGATCCAGAATCTTCAATTTTCTCTGCGATTTCTCCGGCCTTCAAAGGTTCCTGTTTGGCCGGATCTATGAGTGTCAGATGAACCTTTTCTTTTCTTATTTTATCCATCAGATATCTTTCAACATTCATTTCAGCAATCCCCCAACAAGGAACGAAACCAGTGCGATTATCATTGCGAGCTTTAAATACTTTTGCCCATATGTGGAATTTTTCCACTGGATATACGAAGAATATAAAAATATGACATCGGAAAGAGAAACGGTGAATATGTAATAAATTCCATAGAACCCCAAAATGTATGGTGCAGGGGAAATCATGACCGCAATAATAATTAGGAGTGTGGAAATTGACAGGGAATTTTTTATTCCAATCTTCTTCGGAAGCGTTATTCTGTTCACATCCCCCTTTATATCCTCCACGTCCTTTGTGATTTCCCTAGCAAGATTGCTCAGCATTGCCATTATTCCAAGAATCACTGGAAGATAGTAATCTGAATATATCGTACCTGTAAAAAGGAAAAGCAATAGTATCAGGAAAGATATCTGGAAATTCCCCGTGAATCCAATATTCTTTGTTTTTGCTTCATATGTAATCAGCAGAAATATTGCAAGAATGTCAACGATCAGAGGTATCATACCCAGGAAAAATGATGATACAAGGCTCCCTGTAAATAATGTTATGGAAAAGTACAACGCAACATTTCTATCCATCTTACCAGATGGAATGGGTCTGTCCGGATGGTTAATTCTGTCTATTTCATAGTCATAATAATCATTTATCACATTTCCTCCTGATGTTGTTAGAAATGTTACAAGCATGCCGAGAACAATTTTTGTCATATCAAATTTTCCGATGGATAGGGAAACAACCATAACTGAAAACGATGCCATGACCGAATTAACAGGTCTTATGATCCTTATGTATGGATTCATCTGAATCACATTATGACCTGTTTCCCCGATAATGTTCTTGAATATTTCCCCAGATCTTCCATTTTAATCAGATCCTCATGCTTAAAAACCGGTCCGTCCCTACACACCCTGTATCCATTTATGGAACAGGAATCACATATCCCTATCCCGCATTTCATGATCCTTTCCAGGCTTGCCTGTACCCTTGTACTGGATTTTTTCATTATGCTTTTTATCATCTTTTCAGGGCCACATGCATATATTACATCATAACTGTACTTTAACAGGCCATCAGTGACAATCCCCATTTCACCGAACGACCCGTCTTCCGTATATACTGTAATATTATCGACCGAATTCTTAATTCTCTCAATGAAAAACAGTTCCTTTATGGACTTCCCTCCCAGCACTGCATATTTTTTCCCCGCTCCAGACTTCTCTATGAATGGTGCAATTGATGCTATGCCTGTTCCTCCGGCCATGAAAAGGGCACTTTTTCCTTCATCTGTATACCATGTTCCATATGGCCCCCTGAAATATATGTAATCATCAACATTCAGATTTCCAAGCGCACGCGTTCCATTACCCACAATCCTGAATGTGAACCCCTTTACATCATCAACATATGAAAAACTGAGGGGTATCTCATCCACGCCCGGAATCCAGACCATGGCAAACTGACCAGGTTTCACATTAATATCGGTTTTGAATTTCAGTGTGTATACATTTTCATTCTCCCTTATTTTTTCAATTATCTTTGATCTCTGATACATTTTTACCACTTTTGAGCCAGACCTGAAAAATCCTCAATACTTCTGAAACCTTCACTTTCCATATATTTTTTTATTCCCTCATTTATTTCTTCAAAGGCCTTCCATCCAAGATAGTATATTGCCGTGCCGATCTGCAGGGCGTTTGCCCCTGCCAGGATGTATTCCACAGCATCCTTCCATGTTAGAATCCCACCAACACCTATTATGGGAACATTCATCTCTTTCCTCACATCATACACGGCCCTGAGACCTATTGGTTTTATTCCTGGACCCGAATACCCGCCGAATCTGTTTGAGAGTACAGGCCTTTTCGACCATACATCAATGGCAATCGATTTTACGGTGTTGATCAGTACAAGCGCATCGGAATTTTCGGCGGCCTTGGCAATCTCAATGATGTCGGTAACATTCGGCGTCAGTTTTGTGAAAACGGGAATCCTCACTTTCCTTTTAACATCCTTAACAATTTCCTCAACAAGTTCAGGATCCTGCCCTATTTCAGAACCAAAGCCCTTAACATGCGGACAGGAAAGGTTCAGTTCCACAGCATCCGCACCGAAATCCTCAGCTTTCTTTGCCAGAAAAACATAATCATCGGGGTTTCCAAAAATGGACATTATTATCGGTATATTTTTATTTTTCACCTTCCTAATCTCTTCCATGAAATTGTCGATTCCAGGGTTTGCCAGACCAATGGCATTTATCAATCCCGTATCAAGTTCATATACCACGGGGTTTTCATAACCGTTCCTTTCCTCAATTCCAATGGACTTTGTTACAACTGCCCCCGCCCCATGCTCTGCGGCCATTATCATCGAGTCCCCCTGTTCGTCCATTATTCCGCTCGCAAGCATGAGGGGTGTTTTCAATTTAAGGGATGAAATGGCAACTTCAAGCATAAGGATCAAAAATTCAGAATGAAGCGGTTTCACCAGGTTTAAGTGCAATTACTTCCGATATCCCAGATAGCTTCTTTTTTAGGTTTTCAGGATCGGCCTTTATGGGTTCCCATGTATTGTAGTGTATTGGAATTACATACTTTGTTCTGAGCATTTTTGCAGCGAGCACAGCCTCATCAACACCCATGGTGAAAAATCCACCTATCGGAAGCATGGATATATCAGGAGCATACAATTTTCCTATGAGTTCCATGTCTCCGAATATTCCCGTATCTCCTGCATGGTATACCGATTTTTCATCTCTTATGACATAACCACATGGAAGTCCACCGGAATGCTGAAAACCATCTTCACTTATTCCTGCTGAATGCAGTGCAGGTACCATTGTTATTTTTATTCCCTCAAAATCAAATGTACCTGAAAAATTCATTCCTATGGATTCCACACCCTTTGATGAGAGGTATTCAGCAAGCTCGTAAATCGCGACCACCGGTATTTTCAGCTTTCTTGAAATATATGATGCATCCCCTAGATGATCACCATGGCCATGCGTTACAAGGATCAGGTCTGCCTTCACATCATCCTTTTTAATTCTGGCTGAAGGATTTTCATCTAGAAAAGGGTCTATCAGAATCCTCTTTTTTCCTTCAACAATCGCTGCTGAATGTCCAAGCCAGGTAATTTTCATAATTCTCACCTTCAGTAATCATTAATGCAATTTGGGCACAAAAACATCCCGTTTTTATATTTCAGTTCGTGGCTGAATTTCCCACATCCCTCACATATGCCTGTATAATAAATATCTTCATCTTGGAATTCCTTTCCCTCATTTTTCTCTTCCTTTTCTGCAATCAAAAGAAGATCTGGCGATATTTTAACTATATTGTTTTCTGAAAGAAGGCCTACAATCATTCCATCCTCGATAACGGGAAGTTTCCTGACCTTCTTTTTGTTTATCAGGAGGGCAGCCTTTTCAAGCGGGTCATCCTTCTTTACTGTTATTATCGGTTTTGTCATTATATCCTCAAGTTTTATATCAAATGGATTAAGGGCCCTGTAAACAACCTTTGTTACTATATCCCTGTCCGTAACAATGCCTGCAGGAACACCATTATCGGTAACTATTATTGCACTGGCCCCTTTCTGAACAGAAATTTTAAGTGCATCAAATAAACTGACATCCTTTTCCATCATCAATGGATTAATTGACATTACTTCACCAACTGTTATCTTTCCCATGAGATCACTCACCTCTATTTTTACCATTTTAATCATTAATTATAAATTTTCCCCATGATCTATTTCATTATTTTTGATTCAAAATTGAAAATGTATGATAAAAAACATTTTTGTATTTATTCCTTTTTTAAAAAAATGATGAATATTTCATTGGAGATACTTCATTTTATGATCCTTGTCAGCATAAGCCTCCTGGTGGCAAGGATTTTCTCATCCTTGGGAAAGAGATATTTTAATCTTCCTGAGGTCGTAAGTGAAATTATAACAGGAATAATTATAGGCCCATACGCCCTTGGTTCAATTTCAATAATGGGATTCGCATTGATACCCAGGATAAATAACGGGTTCCTGGCCCCCGTTTCAGATGTCATCACAATACCTCAGGCATTCTACATTTTTGCCCAGATAGGAATAATAATTCTCCTTTTTCAGGTTGGACTGAATACCAGTATTGAAACTTTTGTAAATTCAATGAAGACATCATTATCCATAGCTCTGGGAGAATCAATGATACCATTTTTTGCCGGTTTTACTTTCGTATATTTTTATACATCCAATATTCCCCTGGCATTGTTTATAGGAGTTGTAATAACCTCGAGTTCCACGGGAATAACTGCCAGGGTTCTCTATGATATGGGGAAAATTAATTATAGGGAAGGAATAGCAATAATGAGCACAACAGTTCTGGTGGATGTGATAAGCATAACACTGCTTGCACTGATAACATCGTTAAATACAAACATAAATGATCAGTCCATAATGTTCATGCTCATAAAGGCCATTATTTTCTGGGCAATCACACTTTTCATCGGTTTGAAATTTAAAAAATACATAAAAAATATAATATACATGTTCAGGGATGGATTGACAAAATTTTCTTTCATACTGCTTCTGTTATTTATATTTGTAACGGTATCCATTTCACTTGATCTGACAATCATTGTTGGTTCCTACGCCTTTGGTTTAATTCTCTCAACACTGGAAAAGAAAAATGACATAATGCAGAATTTCGAGGCTCTTCAGAATTTCTTCACACCCATATTTTTTGTTTCTGTTGGCATGCTTGTAAATATAAGGTTAATATCCAATGATATTTTAATATCCATAATAATTTTCACGATTGCTGTTATTTCCAAAATATTCGGTGGTTCGATCACTGCCAGAATGTTAAGGTATTCATGGAAAGAATCTCTGATTATAGGAGCAGGTCTGTTATCCATGGGGGAAATCGCATTGATTCTTTCAAATAATGCAATCCTGTATGGAATAATAAACAACCAGATATATTCATCGACAATTTTTGTTGCCATTGGAACAACAATCCTTTCTCCAATCATCTTAACATTGATTTATAAAAAATAATGATTCAGTTTTTATTCTTTATTTTTTTGAAATATGGATTTAGGTAAAAGTAAAAGGAACCAGAGACTGCAGTTAAGAGTGCTATTGCAATCCAAAATACGTAGGGTATGGATTTGAAAACATAAAGGTAATATAATCCTATAATTGAGCCTAAAAATCTTCCTATGCTTGTAAGTAGATTGTAAGTCCCTATATATGTACCCCTTAAATTTGATGGTGAAATCATTGTTATGATGGTCTGGGTTGTGGGAGCCATGAAATCTTCGCCGATAGTGAATACCGTCATCACAATGAGAAGGGAAAAAAGGATTGATGAAAATGAAAGAATGAAAAATCCAGCTGCGTAGATCAGGGATGATATGGCCCTCCAGAATACAGGTGTATTATATTTTGACATCATTTTTAAAATCGGCATCTGAAGTACAATAACAAGTATCCCGTTCAGGGAATATATGTATCCTATGTCTATTATGGGAAGATTTTTTATATTGAAAGCGTAAAGTGTGAGTGCAGGGCCGTTCTGTCTCAGTGCAAATCCAAGTATTAAACCCACAGTTATGAAGAAAAGGAAAAATCTGTTTTCCCTGAGTATTTTTAAAGAAAATGATACATGATCTTCATTTTCAGGAAAGTACGTTTCCTTGAAATATTTAAGCAGAATAACTCCTTCAATAAATGATGCTATGGATGCAAAAAGGAAAACGTATGAAAAATTATACTGAGAAAGTACTGCGCCTATAAATGGCCCAGCGGCCGCACCCACATTTGTCATTATCCTTATCAGGGTATAAGCGGAAAGTCTTTCAAATTCAGAGGTTATATCGGCCACAGAGGCCTGTATTGCCGGATACTGGATCGCATTAATTACGATGCTCAAATACCATACAAGAACAACAAGAAAATAACTCAAATTTAAAAACACAAAATAAAAAAGTAGAAAGTAGATAAGGGCTACCGGAAAGGGGATTATGATAAGAAACACCCTCCTCCCTATCCTGTCTGTCCATTTTCCGGAATAGTACTGAATCACACTCATTAACAGTACTGCAAAACCCATTAAAATTCCAGTGGAGAGGAATGATACCCCATAAATATTGACGAAAATCAACGGAAGGAAGATGAATGATGAAACCCTCCCCATTGACCTTATGAATCTCGTAACGCCAAGGTACCATATCCTTCTGTCCAGGTTTGAAAAACCGTACTTGTACATTCATAATAAATATTATGAATTATTATTTAAAGATAAGTTAGTTTTTTTGTAAAGATCTATATTTCAATATCTTCAACGATGAAATACACTGTTTTCCACTAAATCAAGAGTATACAAATATATTTCTTACATTACCAAATAGGGTCGGTGCTGTCAATATATCTGTAGAAATTGCCACATCGGTATTGAATGAACTATATCCGTAAATGCAGATGTTAATCTATTAAATAAAAACTCCAATGATTCAGCTTTGATCGTCTCAGATTGAATGCGTATCAAGGTAAAGATTAAGTTAAACCGTTTATTACGCTTTTTTATGCATATTAGAAAACATATTAAAAAAAAGGACATGCGATACAGCAGGTACTTTAAATCCATGATATGGATTATATCCCTGATATTCATAATATTCATACTTTCACCCATCCTTAGAATACTTTCTCTTGTTTCTATATCTGAAATATTCACACAGGTTCTCACACCTGAAAATATAAGTTCGATAGAAATCACGCTTTATGCTGCCGCCATTTCAACACTCATCGTACTTTTTTTTGGTTTTCCCCTAGCATACCTGCTCTCAAGATTCAATTTCCCCGGAAAAAAGATTCTTGATGCCATTGTTGAAATACCTATAATGATACCCCATAGCGTTGTTGGAATAGGTCTTCTTTTTGTGTTTGCAGAATCCGAACCCGGTGGGATCCTATTCAATTATTTTGGCATATCATTCGGATATAATCTCATAGCTGTCATATTTGCATATGTATTTGTCAGCGGCACATATGCAATAAAGACAATGGAGGAAGCAATAAAAGCCCTTCCCCCCAGGCTCGAGATAGTTGCAAGAACTCTTGGGGCATCACAGTTTCAGGTCATGTTCCGGATAGTGATACCCAGGATAGCAAGGAGCATTCTGACAGGAGGAATCCTCAGTTGGGCTAGGGCAATCAGTGAGGTTGGAGCAATTCTTATAGTTGCCCCTTACATAATACCCGGATATGAAAGCATAGCAGGAGTTGACGTCTACAATCAATTTGAGGTTACCGGTCTTCCCGGAGCTGTAGGAATATCCGCGCTTCTTATAGTGATTTCTTTATTGATATTCATCGTTCTGAAAATTATCCAGGGGCAGGAAAATATCTTCTTTGTACCGAGGGAAAGAAAATGATCGAACTTAAAAATATAACGTTAAGACTGAAATCGTTTTCCCTGCAAAATATAGATCTAAAAATAAATGACAATGAATATTTTGTTCTTCTTGGTCCCACTGGAAGCGGTAAAAGTATGATCATGGACATAATTGCCGGGTCCATAATTCCGGATGAGGGTAGAATAATAATAAATGGTAGAGATATAACATATCTTCCACCGGAAAAAAGAAAAGTTGGATATGTTACCCAGGATTATTCACTGTTCGACCATATGAAAGTTATAGACAACATCACATTTGGTCTGAGGGTAAGAAAGGTATCGGAAAAAGATGCAATGGATATCATAAAACCTCTTGTTGATAAATTCAATTTAAATGAGTTGTTGGATAAATATCCTTACGTTCTCAGTGGAGGGGAAAAGCAGAAAGTGGCAATTGTTAGGGCACTTGCAATAAATCCGGATATACTGTTATTGGATGAACCCTTGGTGAGCCTTGACCCCAATATAAGATCCAGATTCATGGTGGAATTAAAGAACATTCATGAGGAAATGAAGTTCACAACACTGCACGTAACGCATTCAATGGACGAGGCGGAATATTTGGCAGACCATCTGGGAATAATTAAATCGGGGAGAATCATACAGGTAGGAAAATTTGATGAAATATCCAGAAATCCGGTATCGGATTTTGTTGCGTCATTCATTGGCCTTGAAAATATCATTTCTGATGATGAAATAAATAAAATCCTAAATGTTGATAAAGGCAAAAGGATAGCGTTCAGGCCAGTGGATGTGGAGATTTCAGATAATGGCATTGAAATGGATATAGAAGGCATGCAAAAATTATATTCAGGCATAAGAATAATGGGGAAGGTGAATAACAGTAAAATAACGGTAATTTTAAACAGTGTTTCAGAAATAAAAAACGGTAAAATAAAAATAAAGATTAAAAGATTTTCTGTAATTCAGGACTGAGCTCCCATTATGGAAATGTATCCCGGGCCGGACTGCAGATAACCGGGCAGAGGTTCCACATAGGAATTGAGTATGGATGGAAATGACGCATTCTTTGTTAGAAGAACAAGATATGGAGATGGCAGAGGATCAAAATATGTATTTATCAAAATCTGATGTCCAACAGGACCTAGAAGTATGGTCAGATAATAAATTCCAAGTGTTACATTTGTGGCGGTTGATGGAATCGTCACAGCATAAAAGATCGGTCCTGCAGGGGATGAATATTCTGATGGTGTTCCGGAGAGTCCGATGGGTGCCCCACTGCTGTTTACCTGTGAATAATATTTTATTGCAGAAATATTTGTAGATCCTAGATTAACCTGCCATGGAAGCTCTACATATCCAAGTCCGTAAGATTTTGCAAGGCTTCTATAGGATATTCCAAAGTATGGCTTTCCTGTCTTGATCATTGCATCCATGCTTGCCTCAATGCCCACAGGCATTAGATTGCCAGTTTTATATTTGGTTAGCCATATGGACTGAAAAATCGCATTTGTATCGTTCAGCGGATATCCAAGAACACCATGGAACCATGCATTGTACTGATAGTTATCATGCTGTACAAGGTAAATGCCTGCGAGTTTCATTGCCTGAATTGCCTGGAATCCTGCCGGATCAGTGCTTCCGTTGCTGACACCTACCGTAACACCAGGTGCTGTAATGAACATGAACCAGTTGGTCTCATTTATCTGACTTACCTTCATGATCGTCCCATTTAAATTAACGGTTGCATTGGAATCCGGAGAATAGAGTATGGAAATCTCGTTGGTTGCAAATACGACCATCCACTGGGCATAATTTGGTGAGAGAACCATGGGAATAACATCCGAGGCGGCAGAAGCGAAAATGTCATAATGTTCATGAAGTACGGCTATTTCATCTGCCGCTTTCACGCTACCCATGAATATTCCTCCATTGGCTGTTATCGGAATATTTGGATACAAGGCTGACCAGTTCTGTGCAACTTCATTGAACGCATATCCCAGGGAACCCGCAGCAATTACTGAAACTCCCTGATTCTTTGTTTGTCCATGTGATTGAAATCCTGTCAGAGAATATCCTACGACAAATCCAAGCAAAATTCCAACAACGAACAATATTACAGACAAAACTTTAAAGTTCATAATATGCTTAAATGAGCATAATATATTTAACCTTTAGGGGTTAAGGGAAAATCTCTTTCCGTAAAAGGAGTAGCTGACGTTTTATTATATATTGCCACACCAAACCTTCGATCTCTGTTGCTTTTTTTCTGTAATCACAAACTCTAATTACATTATCGAATTTTAAATAACATATATGTCAGCACAGAAAATCACAATGTGGCAGGCTACGGCAATAGGTCTTGGTAATATTATAGG
>ERZ1669250.270-NODE-270-length-26645-cov-7.886687_pt1 | contig 26645 bp, 27 predicted proteins | sample MGYA00579295_ERZ1669250 | MGnify/ENA primary metagenome ERZ1669250 (study PRJEB41166, sample SAMN08046056) | hot springs metagenome | biome: hot spring; feature: acid hot spring; material: thermophilic sediment; isolation source: thermophilic sediment from acid...
TTCGCCCTGCCCTTCGTGAGCGTCCCCCTGGACGACGATTTCCGCTTGGATCTGTCCCGGTTTCTGGAGGAGATGGCGGCCCAGCAGCCGGCCATCGTCTTCATCGATTGGCCCAATAACCCGAGCGGCCAATGTCTGCCGGAGGAGGATCTGGAGGCCATCGTCGCCGCGGCCCCCGGACTCGTGGTGGTGGACGAGGCCTATCACCCCTTCAGTGGTCTGAGCTTTGCGCCACGCCTGGGACGCTATCCCAACCTGCTGCTCCTGCGCACGCTCTCCAAGGAGGGTCTGGCCGGTCTGCGCCTGGGCTATCTCGCCGGACCGAAGGCCTGGATCGAAGTCCTGGATCGCCTGCGTCTACCCTACAACATCAATATCTTGAGCCAGCTCAGTCTGGATTTTTTCCTGACGCACGCCGAGCTTCTGGCGGAGCAGGCCGAGGCCATCTGCCGCGAACGGGAACGCCTTACCGAGGCCCTACGCGAACTGCATGTCCAGGTATGGCCCAGCCGTGCCAATTTTCTGCTCTTTCGCCTCCCCGGACGGGCGGCGGCCATTTATGAGGGTCTACGCGAGCGGGGCGTGCTCATCCGGGCCTTTACAGGACATCCGCGCCTGAGTGACCATCTACGGGTGAGTGTCGGCACCCCGGCCGAAAACGATCGCTTTCTGTCCGCCCTGGAGGGCCTCTTATGACCGTCCGCCGCGCTGCCGTTCAGCGCAATACCCAGGAGACCCAGATCCGGGCCGCCATCGACCTGGACGGTGTCGGCCGGGCGAAACTCGCTTCCGGCATACCTTTCCTCGATCACATGCTCCACCAGATTGCCCGCCACGGTCTTTTCGACCTGGAAATCGAGGCCCACGGAGATCTGGAGATCGACGCCCACCACACCGTCGAGGATATCGGCATCACCCTGGGCCAGGCCTTTGCCCAGGCCGTGGGCGACAAGGCCGGGATCCAGCGCTACGGGCACGCCTATGTACCTCTGGACGAGGCTCTGTCGCGGGTGGTGGTGGATCTCTCGGGACGGCCGGGTCTCGTCCATGCAGTGGATTACCCCCGCGCCTTCATCGGCAGCTTCGACGTCGATTTGCTGCACGAATTCTTTCAAGGCTTCGTCAATCACGCTCAGCTCACCCTGCACATCGACAATCTGCGCGGACGCAACGCCCACCACATCGCCGAGACCATCTTCAAGGCCTGCGGCCGGGCCCTGCGGGTGGCGGTGAGCCCGGATCCGCGCCAAGGCGGCATCCCCAGCACCAAAGGGACCTTGAGCGGATGAGCCTGGGCTTCACCCACGTCGGCATCGTCGACTATGGCATGGGCAATCTGCACTCCGTCGCCAAGGCGGTGGAGCATCTGGGCGCCACGGCCACCATCAGCAGTCGTGTCCCGGAACTGGCGCGCTGCGACCGCATCATCTTCCCTGGCGTCGGCGCCTTCGGCGACTGCATGGCGGCCCTGGAAGATCGCGATCTTCTGGAATTCGTCACGGTGGCCGCCCGCAATCGTCCCTTCCTCGGCATCTGTCTCGGCATGCAGCTGCTCATGGAGTCCAGTAGCGAGCACGGCGAGCACGCCGGACTCGGCATTCTACCCGGCAGGGTCCTGCCCTTCCCGGAAGAAGCGCTCCTGGGCCCGGACGGTCGCCGGCTCAAGGTCCCACACATGGGCTGGAACGAGCTGCACCAGCTCATCGCCCATCCGCTTTTTGCGGGCATTCCCCAGGACGCCCACTACTATTTCGTCCATTCCTTCTATGTGGAACCGGCCCACCCCGATCTCTTGGCGGCCTCCAGCGATTACGGTTTCGCCTTCTGTGCCGCCATCGCCCAAGACAATATCTTTGCGCTGCAGTGCCATCCCGAAAAGAGTGGCGAAGCAGGCCTGCGCCTGCTGGGCAACTTTCTGCAGTGGAGCGGCGATTGCGGCAGCGATTGCGCGCCCATCGGCGGATAGAGGCAGGAAACGGGATTCCATGACCCGATATCGGAAGACGACGAGCACGGAGGAAACATCATGCTGTTGATCCCCGCCATCGACCTCAAAGGCGGCAATTGTGTGCGGCTGCGCCAGGGGCGCATGGACGACGACACGGTCTTCTCCGACGACCCTGTGGCTACCGCCCGGCGCTGGGTGGAGGCGGGTGCCCAGCGTCTGCACGTGGTGGATCTGGACGGAGCGGTCCAGGGTGAGCCCGTCAATGCCGCCGCCATTGCCGCCATTTGCGCTACCTTTCCTGACCTCGAGGTGCAGGTAGGCGGTGGCATCCGCGACGAGGAACAGATCGAGGTCTACATCCAGGCAGGAGTGCGCTATGTGATCATCGGTACCCAGGCGGTCAAGGCCCCGGGCTTCGTCGCCGATGCCGCTGTCAGTTTTCCCGGCCACATTCTCGTAGGCATCGACGCCCGCGACGGCAAGGTGGCCACGGAAGGCTGGTCCAAGCTCTCCCGCCACGATCCCATCGATCTTGCCCAGCGCTTCGCCGCCGACGGCATCGAGGCCATCATCTATACCGACATCAGCCGCGACGGCATGCTCAGCGGCCCCAACATCGAGGCTACCGTAGCCCTGGCGCAGGCCGTGCCGGTACCGGTCATCGCCTCCGGGGGTATCGCCAATCTCGAGCAGGTACTGGCATTGAAGGCCCACGAGGGTGACGGTATCGTCGGCGCCATCACCGGCCGCGCCATCTACGAAGGCAGCCTGGACTACGCCAGCGCCCGGGCATTGGTGGAGGGCTGATGCTCACCAGACGCATCATCCCCTGCCTCGACATCAATGCCGGGCGTGTCGTCAAAGGGGTCCGCTTTGCCGAGATTCGGGACGCCGGCGACCCCGTGGAGACGGCGGCGCGCTACAACGCCGAGGGCGCCGACGAGCTGACCTTCCTGGACATTTCCGCCAGTCACGAAGGGCGCGGCACCATGGCCGAGGTGGTGGCCGCCGTGGCCGCGCAGGTCTTCATCCCCCTCACCGTTGGCGGCGGAGTGGGCAGTGTGGAGGATGTGCGCGCCCTGCTGCGGGCGGGCGCCGACAAAGTCAGCATCAATAGCGCCGCGGTGCGCGAACCGGAGCTGGTACGCCGGGCCGCCCAGCGCTTCGGCAACTCCTGCATCGTGGTGGCTATCGATGCCAAGCGTGTGGGCGAGGGCTGGGAGGTCTTCACCCACGGCGGCCGCCGTCCAACGGGTCTGGACGCCGTCGAGTGGGCGCTGCGCATGGCGGAGTATGGTGCTGGCGAAATCCTTCTCACCAGCATGGATCGGGACGGCACCGGACAGGGCTTCGACATTGAACTCACGCGCGCCGTAAGTCGTGCCGTGCCGGTGCCGGTGATTGCCTCGGGTGGCGTTGGCCGCATTGCCGACTTCGCCGCCGGCCTGCTGGAAGGCGAGGCAGATGCTGTCCTCGCCGCTTCCGTCTTCCACTTTGGCAAATTCCGCATCGCTGAAGTCAAGGCATCCCTCGCAGCCCGTGGCCTGCCGATGCGTCTGGACGCCATCGACGACGCATCTGCATCGTTCCATCCCGCGTAAGGAAAGCATGATGTCCGAGGATACCGAAGCATTGCTTGCGGCCGTTCGCTGGAACGAGCAGGGTCTCGTGCCTGCCATCGCCCAGGAGGCGCGCAGCGGTCAGGTGCTCATGCTCGCCTGGATGAATGCCGATGCCCTGCGCGCTACCCTCGCCGAGGGCCGCGGCGTCTACTGGTCGCGCTCGCGCGGGCAACTCTGGCGCAAGGGCGAGAGCTCCGGCCACACCCAGAAATTGCTGGACCTGCGTCTCGACTGCGACGGCGACACCGTCCTCCTGCGCGTCCTGCAGGAGGGGCCGGCCTGCCATACCGGAGCGCAGACCTGCTTTTTCCGAGCCGCCGGGGAACACTGGACAGAGACGACGCCGCCCCCCGGCAGCTTCCTCGACAGCCTGCAAGAAACCATCCACGCCCGGCGGAGGGCCGATCCTGGCCAGTCTTATGTCGCCAAGCTGCTCCACGGCGGCCAGGATCGCATTCTCAAAAAGGTCGGGGAAGAGGCCACGGAGTTCGTCATCGCCGCCAAGAACGGCGAGCGTGAGGCCATCATCGGCGAGGCGGCGGATCTCCTGTTTCACACCCTCGTCGCCCTGGAGGAACGGAACTTGCACATCCGCGATGTGCTGGATCGCCTGGCCAGCCGGGAAGGCGTCTCGGGCCTTGCGGAAAAAGCGGCACGCGGCGCACAAACTTGACGGCACTTAAAGCCTTGGCATAAGGTCCAAGAGATATCGGCGCAACATCCCTGCGGGGAAGGAGAGTGGTTCATGGGCGCTTTCAGTATCTGGCATTTGATCATCATCCTCTTGATCGTTGTAGCGCTTTTCGGAACGGCCAAGCTGCGCAATGTGGGCAGTGATCTGGGTTCCGCCATCAAGAGCTTCCGCTCTGCTGTGAAGGACGAGGAAGAAAAAAAGGCGCAGGAGCCCGCCAACCTCAGCCACAGCACCATCGACGCCGAAGCCAAGCCCGTCAAGGAATCCGAAAGCGTTCACCACGGGTGAGTCAGGGTGTTTGACTTCAGTTTCGGCGAGCTGGCGTTGCTGGCCGTCATCGCCTTGCTGGTGGTCGGTCCGGAGCGGCTGCCGGAGCTGGCGCGCAAGGCAGGCCGCTGGTACGGTGCCCTGCGACGCACGGTGGACAACGCACGCTCCGAGGTAGAGCAACAGCTGCTTCTGGATGAGTTGCGTCAGGAGGCGCGCAAACTCCGGGAGTATGCCGACACGGAGCTCCTTCCCGCCGATCCGACCCAGGCTGGGACGACCCCATCCGATACCGCTCGCGGAGATACCGTACCGAAGATCGGCGGGGAAACGACACCCGCGGAGGTCGGCGGGGCAGAGCGCAGGGAAACCGCATCCCACTCGGCGCAAGAGCATTCCTGACAGCCGCCGTCCTTTGCGGGCATTCTCGGCCACCATCGTGCTGGGATACACTCCACAGACTCCGTACCGCCACCGAGAAGGGTAGAAGATCACCATGGCCACCATCCCGGATTCCTCCGAGAATACCTTCATCGGCCACCTTCTGGAACTTCGCCGCCGCGTGCTCTATGCCGTCCTGGCCATTTTTGTCGGCTTTCTGCTGTCCTATCCTTTTGCTCAGCAGATCTACACGATCCTGGCGGAACCGCTCATCCGCATCATGCCGGCGGGCAGCCACCTTATCTATACGAGCCTGCCGGAGGTCTTTCTCACCTACGTCCAGTTGTCGCTGATATCCGGTTTTGTCCTCGCCTTGCCGGTGGTTCTCTACCAGTTCTGGGCCTTCGTCGCACCGGGACTTTACGTGCACGAGAGACGCCTCTTTTTCCCCTTGATTTTCGTTTCCGTCACCCTGTTCGTCGTCGGCGTACTCTTTGCCTATTTTGTCGTCTTTCCCAATGCTTTTCGCTTTTTCTTGAGTTTCTCGGGCACCGACATCACGGCCATGCCCAAGGTCGACAACTATCTCTCCCTCATCGTCAAATTCTCGCTGGCCTTTGGCCTTGCCTTCCAGATACCGGTGCTCATCGTCGTACTCGTACGGGTGGGTATCCTGCAGATCGACACCCTGCGTCGCGGCCGTCGCTACGCCTTCCTGATCTGTGCGGTGGCCGCCGCCATCCTGAGCCCTCCCGATGTGATGTCCATGGTGCTCCTGCTGATCCCCATGTATCTGCTGTTCGAGTTGGGACTGCTCTTTGCCGCGCGAGTGGCGCCCAGACCGTGGGCGACCGAGGGGCCCGAGGCCGCCACCGCCACCGAGAGTACGCACGAGGAAGATATCGCCGCCGCCATGGACGCGGCCGAGGCCAGCTTCCGGCGCGACGACGAAGACCGGTCAGACGACCGCAAACCCTAGCCCGCCCTCTGGTATCTGAAGAGGGCAGGATGCCGTTCCGTCGGCGGGGCATCCACGGAACCCCTTTACTTGAATCACAACTCAGCATAGACTTGGATCCAGTCTTAAAAAGGGGCGTAACGTGGCTGGTCCGAGAGCGCGGGCTTTTCAGTCTTTCCGAATCGGTTTGGGGGTATGGCTTTCCCTCCTGCTGGTGTTGGTCCCTTTTCTCCACGAGCACCTTGGAACCACCTCCACGGCCGGCTGGCATTGGCACCTCCACCTTGGTTCGGTGCTGACCGACGGGTCCGATCCCGTCGATCAGCAGATCCATCGCGACCAAGGCCCAAGCGACGGTGCCACCATCGGTATCGACGCCCTCCTGGAGCGTCCTGCCCAAGAGATTCCGGTGAACCCCATCGCCCAGGGGCTACCGCTCTATCTATCCCTGATCCTGGTCCTGAGCTGCGGCACCGGAAAGCCACGCGCAGCGGACTGGTCTCGCCACTCGCCCCCACGGTACCGACATCGTCCGGGCCTTCCACCCCAGGCACTCGCCCCGCCTCGTCACTGAGCAGAAGATCATCGTGCGGCTTTGGTCCGCCGTTTTTTCAAATCTTTTGTAACAGTTATCGAGGGTTACGCCATGCATCGTCCGTGTTTTCATCCCGCCAGGGGTCTGCGTCCTTACGCCCTGGCCCTGCTCCTGTCTACCCTGGGTCTCGGCGCCGAGACCGCCCTGGCTCTGCCATCGGAGATTCCCCTCAGCAGCGATCGTCAGATAGCCCTCGGCGTGCGCCTGGCGCCCGTCCTTGCGGCCGGACCCCGAAGCCTCGTGCTGCCCGCCCAGGCGATGGTTCCGGCGCAGGATCAGTGGGTGGCCAGCAGTGCCGCCTCTGCTTTCGTACAGACCGTGCTGGTCGACAACGGCAGTACCGTGCATCAAGGTCAGCCCGTGCTGCGTCTGCAGGGCAGCGATATCGCCATGCTCCAGCGCGCTGCCGGCGACGCGCAGGGTCGCGCGGAACTGGCCCAGAGCCAACTGCGGCGGGACGAGCTGCTATTCAAGGAAGGCATCATTCCTCTGAGTCGCCTGCAACAGAGTCGCCTGGCTGCCTCCGAAGCCAACCGAGCTCTGGCGGAGCAGCGTCTGGCCCTGCAGTCCGCAGGGGCCACGGGCGGCGTCCGGGGTGAGGCGATCCTACGGGCCGGGCGGGCCGGGCGGGTCACCGACCTGAATGTGGTCCCCGGTCAACGCGTAGATCCCGGCCAGGTCCTTCTGCGCGTCGTCGATACCGGGGCGCTCTATCTGGAGATGGCGGTCCCGGCCAACCAGGGTCGCGATATTCCGGTGGGCGCACGGGTAGAAGTCCCGGACACCCAGACCGTCGGCACCATCCAAAGCAAGAGTCCAAGTCTGGGCGCCGGTCAGGAACTGCGCCTGCGGGTGAAGCTGGGACAGCGGGGCAGCCTCGAGGGCGGACAGACCGTGAGCGCCAAGGTTCTTCTCCCCACCCCCCCGGGCAGCTGGCGCATACCCGCCAGCGCCATCACCCGGATGGATCAGAGCAGTGTGGTCTTCGTTCGCAAGGCCAATGCTTTCCGGGTGGTACCGGTGCAGGTCCTCGGCCGCAGCAACGGCGAGGCCGTGGTGACCGGAGGGCTGCACGCCGGTGAACAGGTAGCGGCTGCGGGGGTCATCGCCATTCAGACGGCCGCCGGCGAGGTAAAGCCATGAACGCGCTCATCGCCCTCACCCGCGCCGCCCTGAGCCAGCGTCTTCTGACCCTACTGCTGCTGGTCGCCCTGCTCGGCGCCGGCATCATGGCCTGGCGTAGCCTCCCCATCGACGCCTTCCCCGATATCTCCGCACCCCAGGTCAAGATCATCCTCAAGACACCGGGCATGACCCCCGAAGAAGTGGAAACCCGAGTGGTCCTGCCGGTAGAGCAGGAGTTGCTGGGCATCGCCCGCAAGTCGCAGGTGCGTTCGCTGTCGAAATATGGCATCGCCGACATCACCGTCGACTTTCAGGAAGGTACGGATATCTACTGGGCCCGCCAGCAGGTGGGTGAGGCTCTGGCCAATGTTCGTGGCGATCTGCCCGCTGGCACTCAGGGAGGATTGGCGCCCATTGCGACTCCCCTGTCCGATGTCTTCATGTTCACCATCGACGGCGACGCCAGCCTCGCCGCCAAACGTGACGCCCTGCAGTGGATCGTCCGCCCGCAGCTACGCACCCTCCCCGGGGTAGCCGACGTCAACATGCTCGGCGGCGACGTGCGCGCCTTTACCGTCGTGCCCGATCCAGCCCGGCTGTCGACCCTGGGGGTCAGTCTGGACACCCTGCGTCAAGCCCTGCAGAGCAACAACAGCAACGACGGGGCGGGACGCGTGGCGGAGGGCGAGTTGAACCGCATCGTGCGGATTCAGGGAGCGTTTCGCAACGCCGAGGACATCGCCAACACGGTGGTCATCCAGCGCCCCGGCCAGACGCTGCGGGTGCGCGACCTGGCCGAGGTCAAGGAAGAGGCCCTGACTCGCTATGGCGTGGTCACGCAGGACGGACGCCGCGAAGCCGTGGAAGGTATCGTGGTTGCCCTCAAGGGCGCCAATGCGGCCCAGGTGATCCATGAGGTCAAGGCACGCCTTGCGGAAATCGCCCCGCGTTTGCCCCAGGGCATGACCATTCACCCTTTCTACGATCGTAGCCAGCTGGTGGAGCGCGCGGTCGGCACCGTCAGCCACGCCCTCCTCGAGGCCATCGTGCTGGTGGTCGTACTCTTGCTCCTCTTTCTGGGCAACTGGCGGGCGGCGCTGGTGGTGGCCGTGACCATACCCCTCAGTGCCCTGGCCACCTTCATCCTCATGAAAGTCACGGGGCTCAGCGCGAATCTCATGAGCCTCGGCGGTCTGGCCATCGCCCTGGGCATGTTGGTGGATGCCGCTGTGGTGGTGGTGGAAAACCTCGTCCATCACCTGAGCCACGACTCCCATGCCGGCTCGGACAGTACGGACGGCGGCGTGAGCCAGCGTCTGGAGCGCATCCTCCACGCAGTACGCGAAGTAGCAGCACCAGTCACGGCCGGCGTACTCATCATCGTCATCGTTTTTTTGCCCTTATTATCGCTGGAAGGTCTGGAAGGAAAACTGTTCCGCCCGGTGGCTCAGACCATCGTCTACGCCTTGGGCGCCTCTCTGCTCATCGCCCTGACCCTGGTACCGGTACTGGCCTCTCTCCTGCTACGCCGGGGCAGTGCCGAGGACCCGTGGCTTGTCCGGCGGCTGAGTCGATCCTACTCGGGTGTGCTCGACTTTGCCTTCGGCCATCGCCGCCTCATTTATGCTCTGGCACTGCTTGCCCTGCTCGCGGCGGGATTTGCCTATACCCGCATCGGCAAAGCCTTCATGCCTACGCTGGATGAGGGCGACGTCATCGTCCAGCTGCAGACCCTTCCCTCCATTTCCCTCGGCAGCGCCGCTGCCCTCGACCTGCGGGTGGAACGCGCCCTCCTCGACGGGGTACCGGAGATCCGCTCCGTCATCGCCCGCAGCGGTGCCGACGAGCTGGGCCTGGATCCCATGGGGCTCAACGAGACGGACATGTTCCTGGAGCTGAAACCCAGCAAGGATTGGCGGGGCGACAAGGAGAGTGTGATCGCGGCCATGCGCAAGGTTCTGGGAGGCTTTCCCGGACTCGATTACAGCATCACCCAACCTATCGAGATGCGGGTCTCGGAGATGCTCACCGGCTCCCGTGGCGATCTGGTGGTGAAGATCTACGGGCCGGACATTGCGGAGCTCGGCAGTCTGGCGCAGAAGGTGGCCGCCACCCTGCGTGGCCTGCCCGGCGCCGCCGAGGTGCTGGCCGCCCGTCCCGAAGGCGTGGAATATCTCAACGTGGAACTGGACCGCCTGGCCATGGGCAGAGCGGGTTTCGATGCGAAGATGCTCGAAGGCGATCTGCGCGCACTGTTGGAGGGTCAGCCCCAGGGGACACTGCTGGAGGGGGTCCGCCCGGTACCCGTGCTCCTGCGCGCTGGCGAGACCTTACGCAGCAATCCCGAGGCCTTCGCCTCCCTCAGCGTCAGCAACGCTCAGGGCGTAAGCTACCCCCTGCAGAATCTGGCACGCCTGCGCTTCGTCCAGGGGCCGGTGCAGGTCGCCCACGAAAATGGCAGCCGCTTTGCGGCGGTACAGGCCAACGTCAGCGGTCGCGATCTGGTGGGTTTCGTCCGCGATGCGCAACAGGCTGTGGCCAAGGCTGTGCCCTTGCCGCCAGGGGTTCGCCTGGAATGGGGTGGTCAGTTCGAAAATCAGCAGCGGGCGGCAGCCCGACTTGGGCTCGTGGTGCCCATCGCTCTGCTGCTCATCTTCGTGATCCTGATGACCACCTTCGGCTCCCTGCGCCAGTCGGCGCTGATCTTCGTCAACATTCCCTTTGCCATGGTGGGAGGGGTCATTGCCCTGTGGGCCTCAGGACTCTATCTGTCGGTACCGGCGTCGGTGGGTTTCATCGCCCTGCTGGGTATCGCCGTGCTCAACGGCGTGGTGCTGGTCAGCCACTTCAACGAGCTCCTGGAGCGCGGCCTACCTCTGTTGCAGGCCGTGCGCGAAGGGGCGCAACGCCGATTGCGACCGGTAATGATGACCGCGAGCATCACCGCCCTCGGGCTCATTCCCCTGCTCTTCGCCACGGGCCCGGGCTCCGAGATCCAGAAACCGCTGGCGGTGGTGGTGGTGGGTGGACTGCTGAGCTCCACCGCCCTGACCCTGATCCTTTTGCCCCTGCTCTTCACGCGCTTCGGCCTGCCACCGCAGAAGCCAGACGCCAGCGCGACAGAGCAGTCCCGAGATAGTGAGTGAGGCAAGCCAATGAACATACGACAGACTTTACCAAAACTGATGATACTGGTGGGCGCTGGTCTCTGCAGCAGCGGCCTGTGGGCAGGTCCCGCGGCCACGGCACCGGGCCTGGAAGCCCCGGCTCTGCCCGCGCCCACGGCGCTGACTGCCTCCGGCAGTCTGCAGCTACCGACGACGGCAGCGCTGGAGCCCATCCTCCAGCGTTCCCCGGCCTTCGCCGCGGCCGAGGCCCAGGGCCAGGCAGCCCTGGCCCAGGCCGATGCCCTGCGGCGCGGCAGCAACGAGTTCAACCTCTCGAGTCAGGTGCAGAGCCGCCAGATTCGCACTGGCCCGGACCAAGGGCGCTATACCGAATGGCAAGTGGGCGTGCAGCGTCCCGTGCGCTGGCCGGGGCAGGCGCAGGCGGATGCTGCTCTGGGTAAAACCCTGGTGCAGCAGAGCCGTATCGGCCTCGGCGATGCCCGTCACGAAACCCTGCGCGAGATTCTGCGGATGCTGACCGCCGTGCAACGCAATGCCGCTCTGGCGCAGCTCTCCGGCGATGCCGCGGCACTTCTGCAGACTCAGGTCCGCATCTTGGAAAAACGTCAGTCGGCGGGAGACGCCAGTCTCCTGGAACTGGATCGCATCCGCGCCGAGGCAGCGCAGGAAGAGGCCATGGCAACCCAGGATCGAGCCCGGGCCGAGGCATCTCTGGCCGCTTGGCAAAGCCGGTTTCCCGAGCTGTCGCCCCACCCCCAGTCACACACCGAACTCCGGGGGCTGAAGGGCAGCTCGACGGAACTCCTGAGCGACTACCTCGAGCACAATCACCAACTGCTCCTCCTGCAGGCACAGTGGAACAAGGCCATGGCACAGGCTCGTCAGGCCCACGCCCAGGAATGGCCACAACCCACCCTGGGTGCCTACCTGAGCTCGGAGCGGGGCGGCAACGAACGTATCGTTGGGGTGCAATTGTCCATGCCCATCCCCAGCGGCAGCCGCAGGGACCAGACCGCCGCCCTGACAGCGGAAGCCACCGCTGCCCGAGCGCGTCTGGCCCAGACTCGGGAACTCCTGCAAAGCGAATTCCTGAGCCGTCTGCGGGAGTCCACTGGGCTCACGGAGAGTGCGACGCAACTGGAACGCGCCTACGCCGACCAATGGCGTGCAGCGCAGCGGGCACAACGTGCCTACACGCTGGGGGAGAGCCCCCTCAGTGACTGGCTACAGCTGCGTCGTCAGAGCCTGCAGACGGCCCGCGCTCTGGTCGAGGCACGCTACAATGCCGCCGCTGCACAGGCCGAGCTTCTGCTGGACAGTCACCAGCTCTGGTCGCTGGCCGAAGCAGACGGGATGCACTCCGCACAGACCGAGGCACCGGGGCTCTGAGACCCTTCCCCACCAGGCTCAGGCGAGATCCTGGGCTTGGTGGGCCTCCAGACTCTTCTCGCTGTCGTCCACTCGGAAGATCCAGGTGGTCAGCAAGCCCAGAACACTCACCAGAATCATCAGCAACAGAACCCCAGACACCCCTACCCGCGCCTGTACGATGGGCAGTACGAACACGCCCAAAGTCGCTCCAGCCTTTGCCACGGCAGCGGCGAAGCCCGAGCCCGTCGCCCGCAATTGAGTCGGGAAGAGCTCGGCAGGCAGGACGTAGGTGGTGCTGTTGGGCCCCATATTCATGAAAAGATTGAAGGCGATGAAGCCGACGAAGACGAGCACCATATGGGCGCCAGGACCGCCCGGCAGAAGGCTGGCCACGAGCAGCACGGTCATACCGAAGGCCATACCCGCAAAACCCACCAGCTGCATCCGGATCCGGCCAAAGCGCACCACCGCCCAGATTCCCAGCAGGAAACCCAGGAAAAGGAAAAGATCGATGAAACCACTGCCCAAGGTCAGTGCCCGGGTGCGTGCCGCCAGATCCACCGCTCCACTGCCCAGATGCATGGCCGCCAGAAGCACCGCGGTAAACATGCCCACACCGTAGGTAGCCATATCCATCAGGAACCAGGGTAGGGCACTCAGGATCGTACGCCGCCGGTAGGCCTTGGCGAAAAGGGCGCTGAAGGGCGGGCGCTGGTCGTCCCGAGGAATACGCGCGGCGTGCAGGCGGGTGTCGGCGAGCCGGGTCGCGGTCGCCTCCAGCATCTGCCGGTCTTCCGGCAGAATACGCATGATGGCGTGTACCGCCTCGCGGTTACGGCCCTGACTCATGAGCCAGCGCGGGCTCTCATTGAGGTGCAGGCGGGCGATGAGGAAGAAAGCGGCGAGAACCGCCTCGGCCACGAAAAAAAGACGCCAGACATCCGCGGCAGCGTGCAGGTGCAGGAGACTCAGCACCACGAAGGCTGCCAGGATCATGCCAACGGACTGGCTGGCAATCGTGGCCACCATCATACGGCCACGCGCGCGCTGCGGCATGGTCTCGGCCACGTAGCTACTGCTCACCGGGAAATCCATGCCGATGGCTACCCCCACCAGCGCCTGCGCCAGGATCAGCAGTACCGGATTCCAGGCCAGGGCCGCGCCCAAGGCTGCCAGGACGAGCAGAGACATGTCCAGCAGGAACACGGATTTGCGCCCGATGCGGTCGGCCAGCCGTCCGCCGCTGCTGGCCCCCAGCACCGCACCGGCCACGAGGCCGGCGCCGAGAAAAGCCAATTGCCAGGGACTGAAGGCCATCTCCCGCTGTACCAGCGGGACAGCCATACCCAACATGAATACCGACAGACCATCCAACAGGGTACCGCCAGAAGACAGCAGCCAGGCAAGATAGTGGGGCAGACGCAGCGGCGCCAGGTCCAGCAGCTGAATGAGGTTGGCGTGATCCGGATGCAGCACCACGCCGGGCGCAATCTCCGTGTGCGCCACGGCGAGGGAGGGCGTCGCCGTCGTGCTCATCCGCAGATCTTGCAGGGGATGTTGGCATCCTCGTCAAAACGGTAGACCGCGCACAGCCGGTGGTATCCATCGGCGATGATCAGGCGGGTGGAGCGCGGATCGCGCAGCAACAGCAGAGGCGACAGAGCGATCCCCTTGCGGATCTTCTTGACGTCCTTCTGCACGTGCGAGTTGCTCACTCCCAGCAGGGAGGAACCCGAGGCGCGGAAGATATCCTTGGCGTAAAAGTGCGTCATATCGGCGCTGGCGAGGTCGGCAACCCACTGCGCCGCTCGCAACGGCTCAAAGAGCAGGGACAGGTAGGAAAGTGCTGCGGGGTAGTCGTGCCCCTCCGGTTCTTCGAGCCAAATTACGGCGGACGATCTTTTGCTCATGCATTCCTCCCCAAGATGTGTCTTTTATGTCCCGAGGGTAACCACAGGACATTGCCAGGGCAAGTGCGGTGCTCGCTGCTTTCTGCCTTCCCAATACAGCCGCTTGTGCTATGCTCATGGCAGTGGAACGCAAGAGAGAGGGAGAGCGATGGCGCGTGCACCGTTGACTGAAGTCATGGACGACAATGCCAGCGCCATTCTTGAGGCTCGTCACGCTGACCCCTTCGCCTGGCTTGGCCAGCACCCACTGAACGGCGGCTATGTGCAGCGGGTCTTTCTGCCCACCGCCAGTCAGGCCGAGATCGTGCTGGCAGATGGGAGCCGGACCCTGGAGTTAGTGGATCCCGCCGGACTCTTCACGGGCCACAGCGATGCGCCCCTGCCCGTCCCCTACCTGCTGCGCTGGCAAGATCTGCGCGGTCGACACGAGCGCCACGATCCCTACACCTTTCTGCCCCAGCTATCGGATCTGGATATCCACCTCTTCAATGAGGGACGTCTCCTCGCTGCCTATGAGCACCTGGGGGCACACCGGCGCCGCATCGATGGTGTCCCGGGGGTGTGCTTCGCGGTGTGGGCGCCCAATGCCGAGCGGGTCAGCGTCGTCGGCGACTTCAACGGCTGGGACGGTCGCGCCCATCCCATGCGCTCGCGGGGGCAGAGTGGGCTCTGGGAGCTTTTCATCCCAGACCTCGACCTCGGCGAGCTCTACAAGTTCGAGCTGCGCCACCGAGAGACGGGGCGGGTTTTCACCAAGACCGATCCCTATGCCCAGGCCTTCGAGCTGCGCCCGAGCAATGCCGCCCGCGTCACCGACTCCACTTTCCAGTGGAAGGATGCGGCCTGGCTCGAAGCCCGCAGCCAAAGCGACTGGCAGCACGCCCCCATGAGTATCTACGAGGTGCATCTGGGCTCCTGGCAACGGGACGAAAACGGTGGCTTTCTCAATTATCGGGACCTGGCCGAGCGTCTGGTGCGCTACTGCCAAGAAATGGGCTACACCCACCTCGAACTGATGCCGGTCATGGAGCACCCTCTGGATGAGTCCTGGGGCTATCAGGTCAGCGGTTATTTCGCTCCCACCAGCCGTTTCGGCAATCCCGACGATTTCCGCTACTTCGTCGACCACTGCCATCGCCACGGCATCGGCGTGCTGCTGGACTGGGTGCCTGGCCATTTTCCCAGGGACGACTGGGGGTTGGCGCGCTTCGACGGCAGCGCCCTATACGAGCACGCCGACCCCCGAGAAGGGGAACAGAAAGACTGGGGAACCTACGTCTTCAATTTTGGCCGCAATGAGGTGCGCAGCTTCCTCCTGAGCAACGCCTGCTTCTGGGCGGATGCCTTTCACGTCGACGGCTTTCGGGTGGATGCCGTCGCCTCCCTGCTCTATCGCGATTATTCGCGCAAGGAGGGAGAGTGGATACCCAATCGCTTCGGTGGCCGCGAAAATCTCGAGGCCATCGATTTCCTTCGGGAACTGCACGTCGTCCTCAACGAGCGGTTTCCCGGCATCCTCAGTATCGCCGAGGAATCCACGGCCTGGCCCATGGTGTCCCGCCCCACCTACGTCGGCGGCCTGGGTTTTTCCATGAAGTGGAACATGGGCTGGATGCACGACACCCTGGCGTACCTGAGCCAGGACCCCATCTACCGACGCTATCACCAGGACAGCCTGACCTTCAGCCAGATCTACGCCTATACCGAAAACTTCGTCCTCCCCCTGTCCCACGACGAGGTGGTACACGGCAAGGGTTCGCTCCTGGACAAGATGCCCGGCGACACCTGGCAGCGCTTTGCCAATCTGCGCCTGCTGCTGTCCTATCAGTTCGCCCACCCTGGCAAGAAGCTCAACTTCATGGGCAACGACTTCGGCCAGGGCCGCGAATGGGACAGCGGCCGTAGCCTCGATTGGAATCTCTTGCAGATCGACTGGCATGCCGGTGTGCACCGCCTCTTTGCCGACCTCAATCGGCTGCACCGGGAAAGGGCTCCCTTGCACGATCAGGACTTCGTTGCTGAAGGCTTTCGTTGGATCGACTGCCACGATGCCGAGCAGTCGGTCCTGAGTTTTCTGCGATGGGATCGCCAGGGGAACTTCGTCATCGCCCTTTTCAACTTTACCCCGGTGGTACGCAGTGCCTACCGCATCGGCGTTCCGGCAGGCGGCCGCTATGCCGAAATCTTCAACAGCGACGCCGCGGTCTACGGCGGCAGCAATGTCGGAAACTGGCCACAAGAGGCAGCGGCAACGCCCTGGATGGGCATGGAGCACAGCCTGCTGCTGACTCTGCCGCCACTGGCCGCTATTTTTCTCAGCCGTCAGGAGGAATGAGGCGATGGCGGCCATCTACCTGCTGATAGCCTTCGTCGCGGGCGTGGCCGAGCTCTTCACCGGTACCTTCTATTTGGCGGCCGTCGCCCTGGCGGCCTTGATTACCTTGGGCGCCAGCGCCATCGTCCCTTCCGCCCTGCTTCACTGGGTCTTTCTCCTCGCCTGCCTGTTCACCATCCCCGCGACCATGGTCCTGCGTCATCGCCTGGCACGCAAGGCCACGGGCATCGACGACATGGACCTCGGCCAGACCGTAGCCGTGCTCGCCGGCCCCGACGCTCAGCAACGCTATCGCGTGCAGTACCGCGGCAGCGAATGGATGGCGGAGCTGGAATCGGGTAGCGCCTGCCCCGGAGATCGCGCGGTCATCGTTGGTAAGGAAGGCAACATCCTCAAGCTCGCCGTGTCTGACCCACCACTCCAGGAGCCTCTATGCCCGCCTCACTGATCGTCATTCTGGTCGTCCTGTTCGCCGCCTTTCTCCTGCTGCGCGCCATCATCAAGGTCGTTCCACAACAGCGGGCCTGGGTGGTGGAGCGTCTCGGCCGCTATCATCGGGTTCTGGGACCCGGCCTGAATCTCATCTTTCCCTTCCTCGACCGCATTGCCTTTCGCTTCGACATGCGCGAAGTCCCCATGGAGGTGCCGCCCCAGGTCTGCATCTCCTTCGACAACACCACCATGACCGTAGACGGTGTCCTCTACATCCAGATCACGGATCCCGTGAAGGCCGCCTACGGTTCCAGCAATCCCTATACGGCGGTGATACAGCTCGCCCAAACCAGCATGCGTTCGGAAATCGGCAAGTTGCACCTGGATCAGGCCCTCTCCTCGCGCCAACTCCTCAATACCGCCGTCGCCAATGCCGTGGATGAGGCCGCCCTGAATTGGGGCGTCAAGGTTTTACGTTACGAAATCAAAGACATCACGCCGCCCGCGGAGATCATCCGCGCGATGGAACTGCAGATTACCGCCGAGCGCGAAAAACGTGCGGTGATCGCCAAGTCCGAAGGTCAGCGGCAGATGCAGATCAATACCTCCGAAGGTCAACGCCAGCAGGAAATCAACATTGCCGACGGACGCAAACAGGCGGAAATCCTGCGCGCCGAGGGCGAGGCCAAGGCCATTCAGCTGGTCGCTCAGGCCACCGCGGAGGCCATCGGCGTCATCGGTGCCTCGGTGGAGCAACCGGGCGGCATAGAGGCCCTGCAGATGCAACTGGCCAAGGACTATATCGAAAAATGGGGCAACCTGGCCAAGGCCGGTACCTCCCTCGTCATCCCCTCGGACATGGGCAATGTGGGCTCTCTGGTGGCCACCGCCCTGTCCATCGTGCAAGCCAAGAATCGCGCCGACAGCGCGGCGACAAAGTCCTGAGGGCGTGCAGCGACTGGACACATAAGAAAGGGCCACCGGAATCCGGTGGCCCCGCCGAGCCTGGAGTCCAAACGCCCGTTTGCAGGCGCCGGCTCGTGCCAGCTCAGATGGCCATGCCCTTCTCCTCCATCATCCGCTCGATGCGCGGCCCGAGAATGAGCTCCATGGCATAACCCATCTTGGTGCCGGGCACGACGATGGTATTGGTACGGGACATGAAACTCCCCGGGATCATCTGCAGAAGATAGGGGAAGTTCTCGTCCCGACGGTTGGCAAAACGGATGACGACCATGCTCTCATCGGGCGTCGGGATGTCCCGGGCAATGAAAGGATTGGAAGTATCCACCATGGGCACCCGCTGGAAATTGATGTGGGTCCGGCTGAACTGCGGCGTGATGTAGTGGATATAGTCGGGCATGCGCCGCAGGATGGTGTCGACGATGGCCTCGGCAGAATAACCACGCTGGGCATTGTCGCGGTGGATCTTCTGAATCCACTCGAGGTTGACGACAGGGACGACGCCCACCAGCAGGTCGACGTAGTTGGCAACGTCGTGCTCCTCGGTCTTCACACCGCCGTGCAGCCCCTCGTAGAAGAGCAGATCGGTTTTTTCCGGAATCGGCTGCCAGGGGGTGAAGGTGCCCGGCGCGCTCCCACGCAACTCCGCTTCTTCCTCATCGTGCACGTAATAACGCATACGACCGGTGCCCGTTTCGCCGTACTCCCGGAAGAGATCCTCCAACGCGCCGAAATCGTTGCCTTCGGGACCGAAATGGCTGATGGTCTTACCCTCCGCCTGAGCCTTGGCAATGGCCTCCCGCATTTCTGCCCGGTTGTAGCGGTGAAAGCTGTCCCCCTCGATGACGACGGGGTTGATCTTCAGACGCCGGAAGATATCGTGAAAGGCATGTTTCACCGTGGTAGTACCGGCTCCCGAGGAACCTGTAACCGCGACGACGGGATGCTTCTTGGACATGGAGGAACTCCTTTGAGGTTAGAAAACCGGGGGCAATGGCGACACCTCCCGCCTGCTCTTTGCAGGGGAGTGTACCATCCGCATGCGGGCCCTCAAAGACCGAGATTTCGGGCAATGGCGAGGGTGGCTTCGGCCTGGTTGAGGGTATAGAAGTGCAAGCCCGGCGCTCCCTGATCCAGCAGCAGGCGACACTGGCGACTGGCCACCTCGATGGCAAGCTCCGCCTGCGCCCGCGGATCATCGGCAAAGCTCTCCATGCGCCGACGCAGGAACTGCGGGATCTCGGCACCGCATTGGGCCGAAAAGTTGGCGATCTGCGCATAGTTGGTCATGGGCATGACGCCGACGGTGATGGGCACCTCGATGCCGCGCCTGGCGAGGTCGTCGCGCAGCTGTAGATAGGCATCCGGATTGTAGAAATACTGGGTGATGAGGCCACTGGCTCCGGCCTCGACCTTCCCTTGCAGGTAATCGAGATCGGCGCGCGCATCGGCTGCTCGGGGATGAAACTCCGGGTAAGCCGCCGCAAAGATCTCAAAGCCGCCGTAATCGCGAATGTAGGCGATGAGATCCAGGGCCTGGCGGAAAAAACCGGGGTCTTCCCGATCGGGCGGCAGATCGCCGCGCAGGGCGACGATACGGCGGATGCCCTCGCTCCGATAATGATCCAGGAGCGTCCGGATGCCCACTTCCGTGGAGCCGATACAGGTGAGGTGCGGTACGGCCTCCAGATCCGTATCCCGGGCGAGCATGGTGACGGTCGCCAGGGTTCGCTCCTGGGTAGAGCCGGCCGCGCCGTAGGTGACCGAGGCGTAGTCGGGGTGCAGCACCCGCAAAGCCCCGATGGTCTCCCGCAGCTTTTCCTCACCCGCCGGATTTTTCGGTGGAAAGAACTCCACCGAAAATTCGCAACGGGCAGCCATCAGTAGCGGTACGCGTCGTTCTTGTAGGGGCCGTCCACGGGCACCCCCAAGTAGCGGGCCTGCGCCTCCGTCATCCGGGTGATGACCCCGGCAAAGCCTTCCACCATATAGCGGGCCACTTCTTCGTCCAGGCTCTTGGGCAGCACCTTCACGGTGATGGCCTTGGCCTTCTCTGCCTCTGGCAGGTGGGCAAAACCGGCGGAGTAGAGGTGCATCTGCGCCAACACCTGGTTGGCGAAGGAGCCGTCCATGATGCGGCTGGGGTGGCCGGTGGCGTTGCCGAGATTCACCAGACGCCCCTCGGAGAGCAGGATCAGATAGTCGTCGTCGGCCAGATCCGGCTTGCTGCCTGCGGGAGTCTGTCGATAGACCTTGTGCACCTGCGGCTTGACCTCTTCCCAGGCCCAGTGCTTGCGCATGAAGGCGGTATCGATCTCGTTGTCGAAGTGACCGATGTTACAGACCACGGCCCCTTTCTTGAGTGCCTTGAGCACCTCGGCATCGCAGACATTGAGATTGCCCGTGGCCGTGACCAGCAGGTCGATCTGTCCCAGCAGGGCACGGTCGATGCACTGGGGGGTACCGTCGTTGATCCCACCGAGGTAAGGCGAGACGACCTCGTAACCATCCATGCAGGCCTGCATGGCGCAGATGGGATCCACCTCCGTCACCCGCACGATCATGCCTTCCTGCCGCAGCGATGCCGCCGAGCCCTTGCCCACGTCACCGTAACCCATGACCAGAGCGCGCTTGCCCGAGAGGAGGTGATCCGTAGCCCGCTTGACGGCATCGTTGAGGGAGTGCCGACAACCGTACTTGTTGTCGTTCTTGCTCTTGGTCACCGAGTCGTTGACGTTGATGGCGGGAATGCGCAGCTTGCCTTCCTTGAGCATCTCCCAGAGTCGGTGGACGCCGGTGGTGGTCTCCTCCGAGACACCGTGGATATCCCGCAGCAGCTCCGGATACTTCTCGTGCAGCAGGCCGGTGAGATCGCCGCCATCGTCCAGAATCATGTTGGGACGCCAGCCGTTCGGCCCCTGGATGGTCTGCTCCACGCACCACCAGTATTCCTCATCGGTCTCGCCTTTCCAGGCGAAGACCGGGATACCGGTGGCCGCGATGGCCGCCGCCGCCTGATCCTGGGTCGAAAAGATGTTGCAGGAGGACCAGCGCACCTCGGCACCCAGCGCAACCAGGGTTTCGATGAGTACGGCGGTCTGGATGGTCATGTGGATGCAACCGGCGATACGAGCGCCCTTGAGGGGCTGCTCCGCTTGATACTTGCGCCGGATGGTCATGAGCGCCGGCATTTCCGTCTCGGCAATGGCGATTTCCTGACGGCCCCAGTGGGCCAGGGAAATGTCGGCAACCTTGTAGTCTTCGTGTGTCTGCAGCACAGCATTCATGGTCGATATCCTCTGGTCATGAAAGCGAGCGCCGTTGGAAGGAAAGACCGGGTCGAGCCTGACTTCACCGAACACCTCCCCGCTACGGAAAGATGGACGAAGCTGCAGCGCCCCTCGACCACGGTGGCGGGTGGGCCGCGACCCACCACACCTTTTTACCTCAGGCCGGCGGCCTCCCGCAAGCTGGCCGCCCGGTCGGTACGTTCCCAGGTGAACTCCGGCTCCTCCCGACCGAAATGGCCGTAGGCCGCGGTCTTGCTGTAGATGGGGCGGAGCAGGTTGAGCATCTGGATGATGCCCTTGGGCCGCAGATCAAAGTGCTCGCGCACCAGCTTCGCGATCCGATCGTCGTCGATGACCCCCGTGCCGAAGGTGTCTACCATCAGACTGACGGGTTGGGAGATGCCGATGGCGTAGGCGATCTGCACTTCGCAGCGCTTGGCCAGACCCGCAGCAACGATGTTCTTGGCCACGTAGCGACCGGCGTAGGACGACGAACGATCGACCTTGGACGGGTCCTTGCCGGAGAAGGCGCCGCCGCCATGGCTGCCCTGGCCACCGTAGGTATCGACGATGATCTTGCGCCCCGTCAGGCCACAGTCGCCCACCGGCCCACCGATGACGAAGCGACCCGTGGGGTTGATGAAGTACTTGGTGTCCTTGTGCAGCATCTCCGGCGGCAGGACCGGTTTGATGATCTCCTCGCGCACCGCCTCCACCAAGTCGCCGTGGCTGATCTCCGGGCTATGCTGGGTCGAGAGGACCACGGCGTCGATGGCCACCGGGCGCGAGCCCTCGTAGCGCACCGTCACCTGACTCTTGGCATCGGGACGCAGCCAGGGCAGACGTCCGTCTTTACGCACCAGGGCCTGCCGCTCCGTGAGGCGGTGCGCGAAGTAGATGGGCGTGGGCATGAGCACGTCCGTTTCGTCGCAGGCGTAGCCGAACATCAGGCCCTGATCGCCGGCGCCCTGATCCAGATCCAGACCGCGCCCCTCGTCCACACCCTGGGCGATATCCGGCGATTGCTTGCCCAAGGTCTGCACCACCGCGCAGGAAGCCCAGTCGAAACCCATCTCGGAGGAGTCGTAACCGATTCGGCGCACCGTCTGCCGGGCGATGTCGGAATAGTCGAGCTGGGCGGTCGTGGTGATTTCGCCGGCCAGAACGATAAGGCCGGTGGTGATGAGGGTCTCTGCCGCCACCCGTCCGTAGGGATCCTGGGTCAGGATGGCATCGAGGATGGCGTCGGATATCTGGTCCGCGACCTTGTCGGGATGGCCCTCGGAGACGGATTCGGAGGTGAAGAGATAGTTTTTGGACATGCAGAGATCCTCGCGCAGTAGCCTTTCACGGCACAGGTGAACGGACGCGATGATAGCAGAGGATACGGGTACGACGAAGTGAAAGGCGCTCAGGCAGGCGGCAAACGGGCTTCACAGAGGATCGGGCGATCCTGCCGCAAGGTCAGGGTTTGGCCGGGCCAATGATGGGAAAGGCGCGATGGCGACTGGAACCACCCCAGAAGTAGGAAATGCCGCCCGTAACCTGCAGATCGTTCAGTAGACCGTTGTGCGGCACGGGGTTGTCGAAGAGCATCTGATCCTGGACGTCCAGACGTAAACCGAAATGATCTCCCAGCAGGTGCTGATAGCCGACCCCGAAGATGGCCACGGGATTGGTCACACGCCCGGCCTGGGTGCCGAAGACATTGCTGGAGGCGCCGATACCCAGAGAGAGATAGGGGGTATTGGGGCCGTTCAAGGCGTAGAGATTGCCGATGACCGCGCCGCTGTACTGCTTGGCGCTTTGACCGGCAGGCTTTTGCAATTGGGCAAAGGCTGAGGCAATCTGAGCCTCGATGCCGAGGTGGGCATCCACCCTCTGGCCAACGCGCAGACCCACCACCGGAGCGTGGTCGTTACCGCCGAGGCCGCTGCCCGAGTCGAGGAAGGTATTGCCACCGAAAAGATCCACGTACGCCCGATCGGCGGCGCTGGCCAACACCGGCACCGACAGGAAACACAGGGCGGCAACCCCAAGGCGCAAGGACTTCCACACGACCGTCACTCCCGAAACAGCCACGATGACTGAAAACTGGTATCATTCTAACGCCGCTTAGATAAAAATACCACACTCTCACGACCTTTTTGACAGAAATCCAACAAGGAGATTCCATGCCCACAATCGTCTGCGGTTCTCTGGCCTTTGACACCATCATGGTCTTTCCGGACCGCTTCAAGGCGCACATCCTGCCGGACCAGGTGCACATGCTCAATGTGTCCTTCACCGTACCCGAGATGCGCAAGGACTTTGGTGGTTGTGCGGGCAACATCGCCTACAACCTCAAGCTTCTGGGGGGAGAACCTCTCATCGTCGGCACCGCCGGGCAGGATTTCGGACCCTACGCCGAGCACCTGAACGCGCTGGGCATCGACACCACACACATCCGTATTTTGCCCGAGCAGTACACGGCTCAGGCCTTCATCACCACCGACCTGGACGACAACCAGATCACCGCCTTCCACCCCGGTGCCATGTTCTCCTCTCAAGAGAATCGTCTGGCCGGTCGGATTCCTGCCGGCAGCCGCTGGGGTATCGTCGCACCCGACGGTCTGACTGCCATGGTCCAGCATCTGAGCGATCTGGTAGAGGCCGGCGTGCACACCATCTTTGACCCCGGTCAGGGTCTTCCCCTGTTCGATAGCGATACCTTGCGCACCCTTATCGACAAGGCGGACTACCTGACCGTCAACAGCTATGAGTGCCAGATGGTCCTGCAGCGCACCGGCTGGGACATGGACACCCTACGCGGCAAGCTCAAGGCTCTGGTGGTCACCGCCGGCGAGGAAGGCTCTACCATCCACACCCAGGGGCAGAGCCTTGCCATCCCGGCGGCCAAGGTGCAGCAGGTGGTTGACCCCACCGGCTGTGGCGACGCCTATCGGGCCGGGCTGCTCTACGGTCTTGAGCGTGGCTGGGATTGGCCCACCTGTGGCCGGGTGGCTTCTCTCATGGGCGCCTGCAAGATCGAGTGCGCAGGCACCCAAAACCACCACTTCGATCCGAGCGACTTTCGTAGGCGCTACCGCGAAAGTTTCGGCAGCGACCTACCCCTCTGAGGTGGTATCCGGCGGGCCCGAATGGGTGGGAAGGTCCTCTGCCTCCCAGACGTGGTAGCCGCCACTGAGGTTGTAGACCTCCAAAAAGCCCATGTCCCTCAGGGTGCGTGCTGCCAACAGAGAGCGGGTTCCGCTGTCGCAGTAGAGCAGGACGCGCCGGCTGTGGGCGCGGGCGAGCTCCGGATGGCTGCGCAGATAGTTGGGATCGGCCAGCGCCTCCAGGTGGTCGCGCGGCGCGTGGACGGCACCCGGCAGGCGTCCCGCCTCGTAGTCCCGTGCCTGCCGCACGTCGACGATAAGGACGTCGTCGCCCATCTCCAGCCATCCCTGCACGGTCTCGCAGTCTACTTCGGGCACTTCGGCGCGGGCGGCGTAGATAAAATCGGCCAGACTTTTCTTGGCGGTCATGATTCACCTCTTGGGATCTGCGCGGTGGCCGGGCACGCCCTCAACGACGCCAATACGCTGCCAGCAGCAAGGCTTCGGGAACCAGGGTCTTGATGGCGGCCGGAATCTCCAGGGTCAGACCCGGTCGCGGTCGGATACTGACCCAGAGCAGGTTGGTGCGAAAATTGAAGTCGGCAAAGACGACCCAAGCCCCGTAGTGTTGGAGAACGGCATTGACAATACGCAGGGTGTTGCGCTGCTGGCTGCCCGATTTATCCCGCAGTCCGGGAATGATCATACGGAAGTCCGCCAGGCATCGGCCCTCTGCATCGCGGCTGGGCACCCGCCGCCAGAGGGGCTCGTCCGGCAGCATGGGGACTCCGTCGGATCCTTGCAAACCGAAGGAACCACAGCGCTGGGCAATGGACTTGGCGGTCGACTTCATGGTCTGTACCTCCCTGCGGACCATACCCAGTCTGCCGGCCCACAACGCCCCGTGCAAGCCTCAGCCGGCGCGGCTCGCGTCGGCGCTGATGATGCGGCGGGCCTCGGCGGCATCGGCCCAGTCCTTGAGCTTCACCCACTTGCCAGGCTCGAGATCCTTATAATGCTCAAAGAAGTGCCGGACCCGATCGCGCAGGTCCGCGGGCAGATCCTGCACGTCCCGTATGTGTTCGTAGCCGGCAGCAAGCTTGCCGTGGGGCACCGCGACGATTTTGGCATCGACACCACTCTCGTCCTCCATCAGCAGCACCGCCACCGGGCGGGCCCGCATAACGACACCGGGAGCCACGGCCTGCGGCGCCAGCACCAGCACATCCGTAGGGTCACCGTCGTCCGAGAGGGTGTTGGGGATGAAGCCGTAGTTCAAGGGATAGTGCATGGAGGTGAAGAGAAAACGGTCGACGAAGACCGCTCCGGAGGCCTTGTCCACCTCGTATTTGATGCTGGAACCCTGCGGAATCTCGATGACGACGTGAATATCGTCGGGCAGGGCACGGCCGGCGGAGATGTGTTTGAGGTCCATGGGTTTCGCTCCTTTGGTGGCGAGTTGAGAAGACTAGGGGCATCCGAGGCGAGGCTCGGGCACCGCGGCGGAAAGACGATGGGCGGCAAAACTGCGTCGTACTCGCTCCAGATCCTCGGCGGTATCGACGCCGGCGACGGGCGCCTGCTGCGCTCGATGCACGAGGATGCTGTAGCCGTGTTCGAGAATGCGCAGTTGTTCCAGGGCTTCCAGTTCTTCCAGGGCCGTGGGCGGCCACGCGGCGTAGGTCTGCAGGAAAGCATGACGATAGGCGTAGAGCCCGAGATGACGCCAATGACTCCCCGGCGAGGGCATGGCGGCAGATGCGGGCGGGAAGTCCTCCCGACGCCAGGGAATGGGCGCCCGGGAAAAATACAGGGCGCGACCATCCTCCGCCAGCGCCACCTTGACCGCATGCGGGTCGAGGAGCTCCGCCGCCGTCCGGATGGGGACAGCCACCGTCGCAACGGGCGCCGAGGCGGGGGCCAGGATCTCCGCCACGGCACGGATGAGTGCGGGGTCCATACCGGGCTCATCCCCCTGCAAGTTGACGACGATTTCGTCGTCCGCGAGCCCCAACCGGCGCGCCGCCTCTGCCAGGCGCTCGCTGCCGCAGCGGTGCGCCGTCGAGGTCAACAGGGCCTCGCCACCGAAATCACGGATCCGCTCGACGATCTGCGGGTCGTCCGCGGCGACCACCACCCGTTCTGCACCGCTTTCCAGGCCCCGGCGGCGCACCTGCTCGATCATGGGCAGGCCGGCGACATCCAGCAGGACCTTGCCGGGCAGCCGGGTCGAGCCCAGCCGCGCTGGGATCAGGACGGTGAAGTTCACGGCGGTGGCAATCCGTCGAAGGGCTGGGCTTCGTCCAAAAGCAGGACGGGGATATCGTCGAGGATGGGAAACAGCAGACGGCAGCGCTCACAACACAGGGCTTCCCGCTGCCGACAGGGCCGGAGCGTCCCCTTGCACTGAGGACAGGCCAGCAGATCCAGCAAGCGGCGATCGATGCTCATGAGACTCTCCCGAAAATCAGGACCGTGCCATTATGGCCGAGTGCAGCCACTCCCAGAAGGCCGGCTCCGGCTCGGCC
>ERZ1669250.272-NODE-272-length-26438-cov-7.765417_pt1 | contig 26438 bp, 26 predicted proteins | sample MGYA00579295_ERZ1669250 | MGnify/ENA primary metagenome ERZ1669250 (study PRJEB41166, sample SAMN08046056) | hot springs metagenome | biome: hot spring; feature: acid hot spring; material: thermophilic sediment; isolation source: thermophilic sediment from acid...
TGGATATACGCGGCCATCGCTCTGCTGGTGGTGATCCTCTCGCTGGCACCCATGTTTTTCAAGCAGGGCCCCTACGGCGGCAAGACCCAGGGCTGGTACCAGAATCACCCCGCACAAACGGCCAAGGAGCTGGCCTGGTGTCGGGAAAAACCGGAGCGCGAGAAAACGATGTCCTGCCAGTACGCCCACAACGGTGCCGTGGCGAGCCTCGCCGAGGGCCACTGAGCGGCTGCTCCCTCAGGGGACGACTTGCTTGACCGGGCGCACCAGGATTTCTTCGACGAGCACGTGCGGCGGCTGGGCAAAGCTGTACACCAGCGCCTGGGCTACATCCTCCGGGTGCAGGGCGTCCAGCTCTTGTCGCCGTTGACGCATGGCTTCCTCCGGCACCTTGAAGCCCCACTCCGTCCACACCGCGCCGGGCTCGATGAGGGCGACGCGAATGCCTTCGGGTCCCAGCTCCTTGCGCAGGGCATCGTGGAAGCCCACCACCGCGAACTTGGTGGCATTGTAGACAGACCAGCCGGGCAGGCCGTAGCGACCGCCAACGCTGGACACCGTCGATATCATGGCGCCCGGGCGCCCGCGCAGGAGGGGTAGCGCTGCCCGGGTGCAGTGCAGTACCCCGTAGAGGTTGACCTCTATGGTCTCGCGCCATTCATCGGGGTCGCTCTCGGCAAAGGGACCGTGATAGCCGAGGCCAGCATTGTTGAAGAGCAGATCGAGGCCGCCATAGTGCCCTTGGACCTCGGCGAAGAGCCGAGCTATGGCCTGCGGATCGCGCATGTCCGTGGGCACCACCAGCGCCGCTTCACCAAGCTCATGGGCAAGGGCCTCCAGTCGGTCGCGTCGTCGCGCCGCCAGGACCACCCGTACCCCCTCCGCCGCCAGAAGACGCGCAGCTGCCACACCGATACCGCTGGATGCTCCGGTAACGACGGCAACCTTGCCTCTGAGATCCTGCATCTGCATAACCCTACCCTCCGTCTGGGATAAAATTCTCCGTCCTGTGGCTGCTCTGGGCGCTCACGGTTCCCGCTCGTCCCCGCCCAGAACGACAGGCAGGCCGGCCGCCTGCGCAGCACCCACCCCGAGCGCCGACCAGTCCAGATCTCCATGGCCCTGGGCAGCCAGTTGCAGGAAGCGGTCGCGCAACGGTCCACTGAAGGGCAAGGGCACGGCCAAATCCTCTGCCGCGGCCATGACCAGGCGCAGATCTTTCTGTGCCAGAGGAAGCGCGAAACCCGCCGGTCGCTGCTGGCGGTCGGCGATGAGCTTGCCGTAGTTGCGATAGACCGGTGCGTCGAAGAGCGTGCCGGTGAGCAACTCCAGATAGGCATGGCGGTCGATACCGCCCTTCTCCACCAAGGCCATGGCCTCGCCAAGGGATTCGATGACCGTGGCGATGAGGTAGTTGCCGCTCAGCTTTACGAGATTGGCCTGCTCCGGTCGCTCGCCGAGGTGGAAACTGCGCTGCCCCAAACGCTCGCGATAGGGAGCGATGGCCGCAAAGATCTCGGCTGGCCCCGCCGCCACCAGAAAGAGCTTGCCCGCCGCAGCCGCATCGGGTCGACCGAAGACGGGCATGGACAGGTAGGACTGGCCGTGCTCGCGATGGGCCGCATCCAAAGCCCGCGCACAGTCCACGCTGATGGTGCTGCAGGCCACATGGATGGCGCCGGCGGGCAGCGTCTGCGCCAGGCCCCCCGATCCCAGGCTCAGGTCGCGTTCGGCGCTGTCGTCCGCCACCATGGTGAAAACCAGATCGCAGTCGCCAAAATCGGCAATGCTCTGGACGACGGTCGCACCCCGATCCGCCAGGGGCCGTGTCGCCGTGGCACTGCGGTTGTAGACCTTCAGGTCTGGCGCCACCGTCAAGAGGCGTGCAGCCATTCCCGAACCCATTCGTCCCAGTCCCAGAAAACCCAGTTTCAAGATCAACCCCCCTTGCCACAGCCCTTGTGATACCGTCCGGTCGGTTTTAACCATAGGACAGAGCACCACCAGGTTCAAGGCCGAACGTGTCAGGACTGCCGCGGGCCCGTATGCCCTCAGGATTGCAAGCGTGCGTGGGGGGGAGTCGGCAGACTTTGGGCAGACTCTGGGCAGACTGGCGCGACGTTGCTAGACTCCGATCATGCCCCAGGACTACCCGACTCTGCTACAACGCACCTGGCCCTTCACCAAAATGGAGGGTTTGGGCAATGACTTCGTGGTCCTGGATGGTGTGCGCCAGGACTTTTCTCTGGACCCCCTGAGTTGTCGCCGCATTGCCGACCGTCACTATGGGATAGGCTGCGATCAGATCCTGCTCGTCGAGCCGGCGACGAGCCCCGATGCCGATTTCCGCTACCGCATCTTCAACGCCGACGGCAGCGAGGTGGGACAGTGCGGCAATGGCGCCCGCTGTTTTGCCGTTTTCGTTCGCCGAGCCGGGCTCACGGACAAAAGCAGCATCCGGGTAGAGACCGCCTCCGGGCCGCTGCAACTGCAGGTGCACGACGACGGTCTGGTGACCGTGGACATGGGCGTACCGCGTCTGGATCCTGCGCGTATCCCCTTTGCCGCGCCGACACCTGCCACCGACTACTGCCTGGAGCTGGAGTCGGGCAGGGTCGAGTTCGCGGCCGTCGGCATGGGTAATCCCCACGCTCTGATCCGGGTCGCGGACGTGGAGGCAGCACCGGTGGCGGCACTGGGGCCGCTCCTGGAGCGTCATCCGGCCTTTCCGGAGCGCACCAATGTGGGCTTTCTGGAGATTGTGAGTCCGCGAGAGATCCGGCTGCGCACCTGGGAGCGGGGCGCCGGCGAGACGCTTGCCTGTGGCAGCAACGCCTGTGCCGCGGTAGTGGCGGGGCGCGGCTGGGGCGCGTTGGGGGAGGAGGTGCGCGTCGACCTGCCGGGAGGTTCCCTGGAGATTCGCTGGCCCGGCCCCGGGCAGCACCTGCAGATGACGGGTCCTGCGCGGGTGCTTTTCGACGGCATTTGGCAGGGCTTGGAGTCCATATGACAGAAACGCGGCAGGACGAGGAAGCGGAGCAGGTACGGGCTTTTTTACGCAAACACCCAGAGTTCCTGTGGACCGAGGAGGCCTTGCTCACGGAAATCACCCTGCCCCACCTGGGGCTGGGGTCGGCGAGTTCCCTCCTGGAGCGCCAAGTACAGGCCCTGCGTCAGGAGAAGGCCTTGCTGCAGCAGCGCATCGCAGCACTCTTGGGCGCGGCGCAGCAAAATGCGGTGCTGGCGCGCCACCTCGGCGACCTGGCCATGGCCCTTCTGCGAGCCCGCGACTGTATCGAGGTGGTAGCGCTCACGCGGCGTCATCTGAGGGAGGTCTTTCAGGTGGAACAGCAGGCCTGGCTGGTGGCGCGCAGCGATTTCCCAGTGCAGGAGTCGGCAGAACTGGAGCCGGAACTGCGTCGACCACTGCTGGCCATGGCCGTTGCCGGCGCTCGCACGGGACTCGAACTGCACCCGGACCTGCGTCGACAACTCTTCGAGGCGCCCGGTGCAGGCCTGCGCTCCTTTGCCATCATCCCGCTGGAGGGGAGCTGTCTCAGCGGCGGCATCGTGCTGGGCAGTCAGCACCCGGACCGCTATGGGGCCGACACGGGCAGCGATCTGTTGGAGCAGATCGGCCGACTGGTAAGCGCGGCCCTGGATCGCTGCACGCTGCCACCCCTTGGGGGAAAGGGCGAGGAACCGTCGTGCGCCTAGATCGGGTGCTTGCGGACTTCGATGGGCATCTGACCCAGGCCTACCGCGCCGCCAGCGCAGCTGCCTATCGCGCCGATCTCAAGCTGTGGCGGGATTTCCTGGCGGAACGAGGGATCGTCGATATCGAGGCAGTGCAGCCGGAGCATCTGCGCCACTTCCTCCGGCGGGAGCGGGCGCGGGGGGTAGCCATTCGCAGTCTGCGGCGGCGTTTTGCGGCCTTGCGCGCACTCTATCGCTACCTGCAGCGCCAGCACCCTTCGCTAATCGATCCCAGCCAGCACCTGCGCCTGCCGAAGCTCGAGCAGCACTTTCCGGACTGGCTCACGGTGGACCAGGCGCAGCAGTTGCTGAACGTACCGCTCCCACCCTCCGGGCAGGCTGCCACAACGCCTGAACGGCAGGCGGGGCTCGCCCAAGCCCGCGATCGGGCCATGCTGGAACTGCTCTATTCCAGCGCCCTGCGTGTGTCGGAGCTGGTCGCCATCGATCTGGACCACTTGGATCTTGCCGGTGCCTGGTTGCGGGTCTCCGGCAAAGGTGGCAAGGAGCGGATGGTGCCGGTAGGCCAGGCGGCACGGGCCGCACTGCGGGCATACCTGCCCCTGCGCGCGACGCTGGCGGCTACCGGAACCGGGGCGCTCTTTCTCAATCAGCGCGGTGGGCGACTGACGGTCCGCAGCGTGCAACGCATCGTCGATCGCTGGGGACGCGACCGGCTCGGTCAGGCGCTGCACCCCCATGCCCTGCGTCACAGTGCAGCCAGCCATCTGCTACAGTCCAGTGGCGACTTGCGCGCCGTCCAGGATTTTCTGGGGCACGCCGGCATCGCCACCACGGCCATCTATACCCACCTGGACCACCAACATCTGGCCGCCGTCTACGACAGCGCCCACCCGCGCGCCCATCGTACATCGCCCAAGCAAAGCCCCAAGGAGGATTGCTGATGTCTCAGGTACTGGATCTGCACGGTACGACCATTCTGTCCGTGCGCCGCGGGCAGAACGTAGTGATGGCGGGCGACGGCCAAGTAACCTTCGGCAATACGGTGATGAAGGCCAATGCACGCAAGGTGCGCCGTCTGGAGGCGGAGGTCCTGGTGGGCTTTGCCGGTGCCACGGCCGATGCCTTCACCCTGCTGGAACGCTTCGAGGCCAAGCTCAAGGCGCATCCGGGACAACTGGCAAAAGCGGCGGTGGAGCTCGCAAAAGAATGGCGTACGGATCGGGTGCTGCGTCGCCTGGAGGCCATGCTGGCCGTGGCGGATCGTCAGCAGAGCCTGATTCTGACCGGCCAGGGCGACGTCCTCGAGCCGGAATACGGCATCATCGCCATCGGCTCTGGCGGGCCCTACGCCCTGGCCGCTGCTCGCGCCCTGCTGGAGCACAGCGAGCTCTCGGCACGGCAGATCGCCGAGCGCGCCTTGGCCATTGCCGCCGACATCTGCATCTACACCAATCAGCAACACAGCGTCGAGGAATTGTCGTGAGCATGCGTGAAATGACTCCACGGGAGATCGTCCAGGAGCTGGACAAGTTCATCGTCGGCCAGGACGAGGCAAAACGGGCGGTCGCCGTTGCCCTGCGCAATCGCTGGCGGCGCGCGCAGGTGGCCGGCGACCTGCGCGCCGAGATCACCCCCAAGAACATCCTCATGATCGGTCCGACGGGGGTCGGCAAGACCGAGATCGCGCGCCGTCTGGCGCAACTGGCCAAAGCTCCTTTCATCAAGGTGGAGGCCACCAAGTTCACGGAAGTGGGCTACGTCGGCAAGGACGTGGAGGCCATCATCCGTGACCTGGCCGAAATCGCCGTCAATCTGGTGCGCAGTGAGCGCCAGCAGGCGGTGAGCCTGCGCGCCGAGGAACTGGCGGAAGAGCGCATCCTCGACGCCCTCCTACCGGGGCCACGGGACGTGAGCCTGCCGCGGCAGGACGAGAACACCCGGCAGAAGTTTCGCAAGATGCTGCGCGAAGGCAAGCTGGACGACAAGGAGATCGAAATCGAGATCCGCGCCAGCAAGGGTCCCGGCGTGGAGTTCATGGCACCCCCTGGCATGGAGGAGATGGGCGCACAGTTGCGCGATCTCTTCGCCCGCATGGCGCCGCAGAACCAGCAAAGCCGCAGGCTGAAGGTGGCCGAGGCACGTCCCCTGCTGCGCGATGAGGAAGCCGCCAAACTGGTGAACGAAGACGAAGTGCGCAGTATCGCCCTGGAGCGCCTGCAGGCGGACGGCATCGTCTTCATCGACGAGATCGACAAGGTCACCTCCCGCAGCAACGCCCAGAGTGGCCCGGACATCTCCCGCGAGGGGGTGCAGCGGGATCTGCTGCCTCTGGTGGAGGGGTCCAATGTCAGCACCCGCTACGGTGTGGTCAAGACCGACCACATCCTCTTCATCGCCTCCGGGGCTTTTCATCTGAGCAAACCCTCGGACCTCATTCCCGAACTGCAGGGTCGCTTGCCCATTCGCGTGGAACTGCAGCCCCTCGGCGCCGCCGATCTGGAGCGCATCCTGCGCGAGCCGGAAAACGCCCTGGTGCGCCAGTACACCGCCCTGTTGGCGGCGGATGGGGTGCGGCTCAACTTTACCGAAGGCGGGATCCGTCGCATCGCCGAGATCGCCCAGCAGGTAAACGAGGGTGTGGAAAACATCGGTGCCCGACGCCTGCACACGGTGATGGAGCGTCTGCTGGAGGATCTTGCCTTTCGCGCGCCCGACGCCAGTATTGGCGATATCACCATCGATACCGATTACGTGAACGCGCGCCTGGGCGATCTTGCCGCCAACGAGGATCTCTCACGATATATTCTGTGATGGTGCGGCGGAAGTGACCCCGTCCCGCTGCTGCCCCTCGTCCGGGTGACACCGAGAACCGGATCGCCACTACGGGTGCGGGTGCCCGCCTGGCGGGCGATGGATGCTCAGGCAGCGGCCGATGGCGCCTGCAGCCCCGGGTAGGGCTCCAGCTGTGAGCTGACCATGTGGATATCCTGCTGTTGGTGGGCCAGGGGCACCCCATGTGCCAGCAGCGCCTCCACCACCGCCGCCCGCAGATCCGTCTGTACATTGAAAGACTTGTTGCAGTCCTGGATGTATACCCGCAGATATACCATGACGCCATTGGTATTGACGTCCAGTATCAGGGCAGAGGGCGGAATGATGCTGGGGTCGTCCTGCATCACATCGGGATGCTTGCGTGCCACATCCACCAGAATCTCCTTGACCCTTGGCAGATCCGCGTCGTGCCTCACCGTGAACGGCAGCATGAGGCGCAGGACGCTGTTGGAATACATCCAGTTCGTCACCTGCCCAGATATGATTTCCGAATTGGGAACGAAGACTTCGGTGCGATCAAAGCTCATGATGAGGGTGTAGCGGATGCTGATCTTTTTCACGTAACCTTCGGCGCTGCCCACCTTGATCCAGTCGCCCACTTTGATGGGACGCTCGAAGATGAGGATGATGCCCGAAACGAAATTGTTGACCATGGTCTGCAGACCGAATCCCACACCCACCGACAAGGCGCTGGCGATGAGGGCGAACTTGCCCAGAGGAATACCAGCCACGGCCAGAGCGATCGCCACACTGAGAATGATGGCGATGTATTTGGTGAGCATGACCAGGGAGTAACGCGCGCCGGAATCGAGGGCGAACATCCCGAGAAAGCTCTCGAGACGCGCCACCAGGCGATCGATGATCCGAAACAGGACCACCAGCAGCACGACGGCGACGACGACGTGCAGCGGATTGATGCGCACGCCGCTGACCGAGAAACCGTCGACAAAGTAGTGTTCTGCTAGGCCCAGAAACTTTTGAGGCAGTAAATGCGAGACAAAAGCGAGGGCAAAACCCGCCCCGACCAGCACCCCGACCTGTAAGAGTCCACCGAGCCAGCGCCCTATCTTGGTCGCACTGCGTCTGCGTATCCCCCAATGGATCAGCACAAGCAGCGCGACAGAAACAAGGACAATAATACCCGACTGTACCAAGGATATCGACATATTAACGACTATCTCCCTGTTTTTTCAGGGATACATACTAGCATGTCCGGCACTTTATTGTCCAACCACAGCGCGCTGGAGCCCCAATAATTTGCCTGAGATGTGCAGACAGGGTACGACATTCGGCTGCGTTACCAGCCGCGCGCAGAATGAACAGCTGAGGGAATCAGGGCTTGAGATAGCTCCAGCCGTGCTGCTGGGCATGCGCCAAGGCCAGCACCCCCGCGGCAACGATGCGGGTACCGGCAGGCAAGCAATCCGGGTTCAGGCCGAGGGCGTTGAGGCTGTTTCGACAAAAGGCAAAGTCGACTCCGCCCTGTGCCAAGGCCTCGCAATCCTCCCGCCAGCGACCCATCGCCCAGACCGCCACCGGCGCGGACACATTGGCGACCACCTGCAAGGACACACCGGGCTCCGCTGCCTGAGCGTTGCGCAGATTGCCATAAAGCAGAGGCCAGCGGCCCGGATCGTCGATGTGGAAGAGCAGACGCTGACTCACGCCGGGGCGTGCTCCAGCAGACGGCTACGGAGTTTCTCCATTCCGCTCTTCTCCAACTGGCGTACCCGCTCCGCCGATACTCCCAGCTCGTCGCCCAGGGCCTGCAGTGTCTTGGGTTCGTCGCTCAGCCAACGGTTCTGGATGATGTAGCGATCTCGATCACTCAGACTCTGCAGTGCGGCGCGCAGACCCTGCTGACGATGGCGGTCCCAGTCGCGATCGATGAGGGCATCGACGGAGGAGTCCGCCGGGTCCTCCAGCTCCAGAACACGACCGCGCCCCTCCTCATCATCGCTCTCATACTGCAGGGAGTAATCCTGACCGGCCATACGCCCTTCCATCTCCAGCACGGCTTCCTGGGATACTCCGAGGTCTTCGGCTATGGCCGCACTCTCCTCCTGCCCTAACCAGCCGCTGCCCTGGCGTGCCGAGCGAAGATTGAAGAACAGTTTGCGCTGCGCCTTGGTGGTGGCAACCTTCACGATCCGCCAATTGCGCAGGATGAACTCGTGCATCTCTGCCTTGATCCAGTGCACGGCAAAGGAGACGAGGCGCACCCCCTGCTCCGGGTCGAAGCGCTTGACCGCCTTCATGAGGCCGATGTTGCCCTCCTGAATGAGGTCGGCCTCGGGCAAACCATAACCGCGATAGGCCCGCGCTACCCGCACGACGAAACGCAGATGGCTGAGCACCAGCTGTTTCGCGGCATCGACATCGCCTTCATCCCGCAGACGCCGCGCCAGGCTGCGCTCCTCCTCGGCACTCAGCAAAGGCTGCGCGTGGACGAAGCGCAGATAGGCGGCCATCCCATCGACGGTCGCCAGATCCTTCTGCATCGTTACCAAGTCATTCATGAATCCGCACCTCCCGAAGTCTCACGCCCCTTAGACCCGCGTCACGGCCGATAGTTTTTCGGCGTCGGCGCACAGCCCGACCCGCAGGCATATCTACTTTTTCTGATGTGTGGGCGGGGCTGCGATCTTTCAAGAGAAAGTATGGTCGAGGTGGCGCCCCACGGCAATGCGAGAGCCCAGCCATCCCAGGAAGGCACTGATGGCGATGAGGGCCAACCCTTGCTCTGGGCGCAGTCCTACCAGGGTGAAATGGGTTCCGTACAGAGCGGCGAGACGGTCCACAGGTCCTTGCAGGCTGAGGATGGCGACGGCCACCACGGCCCAGGCGAGGGCTCCAGCCAGCAGGCCCTGAATCAGCCCCTGATAGAGAAAAGGGCGACGAATGAAACTGCGCGTCGCCCCCACCAGGGACGCAATATCGATCTCATCCCGACGCTGGGCGATATGCAGGCGGATGGTATTACCCATCACCAGCACGGCACCGAGGGCGAGCAGCAGAGCGAGGATCCACACGGCGCGAGTGCCCAAGGCCAGGATGGCTTGCAGACGGGCGACCCAGTGCAGATCCGACTGAGCGCTGGCGACGACGGGTTCCTTGGCCCAGGACTGCACCTGGGCATCCAGATCGGCGGAGCTCTGGGCCAGCGGATTGATTTCCACGACCAGCGAGGCCGGCAGCGGATTTTCACCCAACACATCGACGGCCGCCTGCATGCCGGCGCTGTGCTCGAAATCCGCCAGGGCCTGTGCCCGGCTGATGTAATGCACGGCCACCACGCCCGTACTGTGCTCGATCCGCGCCCGCAGCTTGGCGACGTCGGCGGCGCTGGCGTCGTTGTGCAGATACAGGGAAATCTGCGCCTGATCCCGCCACTGCCCCAGCAGAAGCTGCAGATTGTTGAGTGCCGTAAAGAGGCCGACGGGCAGCGCCAGGACGATGGCCAGGGCCAGCACCGTCAGCAATGTCGCCAGGGGCTGTTGCAGGAGCGTGTCCCGGGCATTGCGCAGAGCATCCAGACGCAGGTGCAGATTCATGAGAACTCCTTGGGGGCGTGCAGTCGTCCCTGCTCCAGATGCAGGGCCGGCAGGCCGAGTCGCGCGATCTGCCGGGCATCGTGGGTGGCGACGAGAACCGTCGTGCCGTGGCGGTGGAAATCGCGGAACAGGTCGAGGATCTCGTCGCTCAGGGCGGGGTCGAGATTGCCCGTAGGCTCATCCGCCAGCAGTATTTCCGGGGTGTGGACGATGGCGCGGGCGATGCCGACGCGCTGTTGCTCACCGCCCGACAGGGTCGCCGGCAGTTCCCGCAATCGGTCGCCGAGGCCCACTTTCTCCAGCGCCGCGCGCACTCGGCTCTCGATCTGTCGGGCCGGCACTCCGGCCACCTTCAGGGTCAGCGCGACGTTATTGTAGACATCCCGGTCCATGAGCAGCTTGTGATCCTGGAACACCACGCCGACACGTCGGCGATAAGCGGGAATGTGGCGGCGTTTGAGGGTGGCCAGATCCACGCCGCCCACCATCAGCGTGCCATGGCTGACATCCTCCAGTCGGGTAAGGAGCTTCAACAGGGTGCTCTTGCCGGCCCCCGATGGCCCGGTCAGCAGGACCATCTCGCCTTTGGGCAGACGCAGGTTGATCTCCCGCAGGACGTGCCGCCGTCCTGGGTAGTGCTTGGTGACATTGATGAATTCGATCACGATCCGGACTCCGCAAAGAGGGCATCGACGAAGGCCTCTGCCGAGAAAGGCCGCAAATCTTCCACCCCTTCACCAACCCCGATGAAGCGGATGGGCAGAGGCAGGGCTTTGGCGACCGCCGCCACCACACCACCTTTGGCAGTGCCGTCCAGCTTGGTGATGCAGATGCCGGTCAGACCTACCGCCTCATGGAACTGCTGGACCTGCTGCAGGGCGTTCTGCCCGGTGCCGGCATCGAGCACCAACCAGATCTGGTGCGGCGCGGCGGGATCCTGCTTGGCCAGCACCCGTTTGACCTTTTTCAGCTCTTCCATGAGGTGTGCCTGGGTGTGCAGGCGCCCGGCGGTGTCGGCAATGAGCAGGTCGACGCCCCGGGCACGGGCGGCGGCGTAGGCGTCGTAAAGGACCGAGGCGCTGTCGGCGCCAGCTCCCTGAGCGATGACCGGCACCTGGACACGTTCCGCCCAGCCCTGCAGCTGCTCGACGGCGGCCGCGCGGAAGGTGTCTCCCGCGCCCAGCAGGATGGAGTAACCCTCGGCCTTCCAGCGCGCCGAGAGCTTGCCGATGGTGGTGGTCTTGCCGGCGCCATTGATGCCCACCATCATCAATACCTGCGTCTGTCCCTTCTGAGGCGTCCAGTCCTGCGCCCGCGGCTGGAGAATATCCAGCAGGGCCTGGCGGATGGCCGCGCGCAGGGCTGTGGGGTCCTTCAGTTCGTTGCGGCGCACCCTCTGGGTTACCCGATCCATGATCTCGCGGGTCGCGGCCACTCCCATGTCTGCCTGGAGGAGGATGGCCTCCAGATCCTCCAGCAGCGCATCGTCGATGACTTTTTTACCCAGAACCAGCTGCTCGACACTGTTGCTGAGCTGCTCTCGACTGCGGCGCAGCCCCTCGCGCAGACGTCCGAACAGGCCGGGCCGCCGAGTCTCGGTCGCAAGCGGCGACCCGAGGACGGGCTCCGAAGTGCCGACCGCCTCGTCTTGTGCTTGCTCGGGCTCGGGCTTCGACTGCGGTGCCGGCCGGCTTGGTGGGGTGGCCGTACCGGGCGGTACTACGGAGGTCTCGCCCGATCCCGTCCCTTGCTCGCCGGTGGTGCCCGATACGTCGCGGGTCGGGGCGTCCGCCGCTGACTCCCCTTTCGGTTCAGGCGCCGCGGCATCGGCGTCGATGCTTTCCTCTTCCGCCTTGCCTTTGTTACGCTTGAACCAGTTGAAGACCATATTTTCCAGGGGGACGTGAAGGAATCATGTGGGGCATTATCCCCCGTCGTCGCGATCGCGACAATCCAGGCAGCCGCCCGTGGGCGGCCAGCGCCCAGTCTTGAGCCTGCGCATCATCGCCGGGAAGCATCGGGGGCGCGTGCTGCGCTCGCCGCCGGGGCCATCCCTGCGGCCGACGCCCGGGGTGGTGCGGGAACGCCTTTTCAACTGGCTAGGTTCTGCCGTACAGGGCGCTCGGGTGCTGGATCTCTTTGCCGGTACCGGCGCCCTCGCCCTGGAGGCTTGGTCCCGGGGCGCGGCAGAGCTGTGCCTGGTGGAAAAACTGCCGCGCCACCGAGATCTCCTGCGAGCCAACCTGGCGGCCTGCGCCTGCCCCGAATCCGCCCTCTGTGGCCACGATGCCTTGAGTTTTCTGGTACAGTGCCGGCAAAGCTTCGATATCGTCCTGCTCGACCCGCCTTTTCACCAGGACTGGCCGCGCCGCCTGCAGAAGAGTCTTGGCGTCAGCACCGTCCTTGCAGAGGCCTCCTGGCTCTATCTGGAGAGTGCCGCAGACGAGGTCTGGTCCGAAGACAGCCTGCCCGAGGGCTGGTCCCTGCATCGCTGCGGTCACTGCGGCGACAGCCACTTTCACCTCTATCGCCGCCAAACCTGAGCCTATGAATCCTTGCCCCAGCAGACGCATCATCTACCCCGGCACCTTCGACCCGGTTACCCTGGGCCACGAGGACCTGGCGCGCCGCGCCGCCGCGCTCTTCGACGAGGTGGTCGTAGCGGTAGCGGCCGAGACACCCAAGCAGACCATCTTCCCGCTGGCGGAGCGTGTCGCTCTGGCCGAGGCTACCCTGGGTCAAATCGCCAAGGTACGGGTGCGCGCCTTCGACGGTCTGCTGGTTCACCTTCTGGCCGAGGAGCAGACCCCTATCCTCCTGCGCGGGCTGCGGGCTATCTCGGATTTCGAGCACGAGTTTCAGCTCGCCTCCATCAATCGGCGCATGGACGCCCACATCGAAACCCTGTTTCTCATGACCTCCGACGCCTACACCTTTCTTTCTTCAAGCCTGGTGCGCGAAATCAGCCGCCTGGGTGGAGACGTCAGTGCCTTCGTGCAGGCGCCGGTGGCGGCCGCTCTGCAAAAACGCTTTGCGAAGCGGCATCGGGGATTGGAAGCCGGGGGCGAGAGGTCGTAGACTGGGCGTCCCATGAACGAATCACGAGGGGAGCGCCGTGTCCCTGCGCATTGACGAGAACTGTATCAATTGCGATGTTTGCGAGCCCGAGTGCCCCAATGGCGCCATTGCCATGGGGCCGACCATCTACGTCATCGACCCGGACCACTGCACCGAATGTGTCGGCCACTACGACACGCCCCAGTGTCGAGAGGTCTGCCCAGTGGACTGCATCGATCTCGACCCGGAACACCGCGAAAGCCCCGAACAGCTGCGTGAAAAGTTTCTACACCTGACGGGTCAGACCTGACCCGGACGCCGATCCGACCTCAGGCCCTGGCGTCTCCCTCCAAGGCCCGGCGCAGCTCGGCGGCAATCTGCTCCAAGGCAGCAGACCGCTCTGCGAGGGCCTCACGATTCTGTTGCAGCTGCTGCAGTCGGGTGTCGATATTGCCCATGGCCACGGCGATGTTCTCCAGGGCGTCCAGTTCTTCTTCGGCCTTCTGCCGATAGAGTTCCAGCTGGCGGTTCATCACCGCCATCATCTCGTCCACCCAACCCTCGGCGTCGCGCCGTGTCTCGACGATGAAATCGCGCACCTTGCCAGCCACGGTGAGGAAGGCCTTGCGCACCACCGCACTCTGAGTATTGACGGCGATCTCCAGCATCATGCCGAAGCGTTCGTAATTTTCCGCCATGGCCAGGAGTTCGGCGCGACGGGGCATGATGGCGTAGGGAATGGCACTGAGGGAGGGCAGCCGGTAGCGCTCCTGAAGGGTGGCGTACTCGCTGGCTATCTGCGCATTGATCTCCGCCGAGCCCTGCAGCGCGGTATCGAAGTGGGCGATGGCCTCGGCAAAGAAGCTGCGGAAACGCTCGACGATGCCGGCCGTGGTCCAGGCCGCCAGCATCTCGCTGCGCGCCGCACCGATACGGGCGTCGAAGCGATCGGGAGAAAGGGGCTCCAGCAGGGCCCGATCCACTGCGGCACGGAAGACCGCCTTGCGTGCCTCGAAGCGCTGCCGGTCTTGGTCAAAGTTGGCCAGCATGGCCTTGTGCTGCGCCACGAGGCGGGGCACCTTCTCGCTGGTGCGTTCCTTGAGCCCGCGGATGCTGTCCTCTTGCGCCACGATGGCCCGGATCTGATCTACCAGGAGCTGCCGCTGATCACGGACCACCTGCTCCACGAGATGGATACAGCGTTCTTCCAACACCTTGCGGCGGGCCGGGATGAGTAGGCGGGCGATGCTGGCTTCCAGCTGGGGCAGGCCGCTCTTCTCCAACAGATCGGCATCGCCACGGATGCGAGCCAACAGCGCCTTCTGTCCGGAAACGGGTAGCACCCGCTCGGCGGGAATACCGAGCCGCTGCGCGGTCTTCTCTATCTGCGCGCTCACCTCATCGTCGATCTCGAAGGGATCACGCAGCTCGTCCCAGAGCGTGTCGATCTTGTTGAGCAACACCAGCTGCGGCTGATTCTGGTTGCGCCGCAGGTACTGATCCCAGATGGTCAGGTCGCTCTGGGTAACGCCAGTGTCGATACCGAGGACGAAGAGCACGGCATCGGCGTCCGCGAGCATGCTGAAGGTCAGTTCGGGCTCGGCACCAATGGCATTGAGACCAGGGGTGTCGAGTATGGTCAGACCAGCATCCAGGATCGGGTGCGGCAGAAACAGCTGAGCGTGGCGCCAACGCGGGATGAGCACCTTGCCCAGGCCGCAGGAGGGGCAGATGCTTCGCTCTCGGTCCTTGGGCGTGCGGTTGAGGGGCGGACAGAGCCCCAATCGGCGCGCCTCTTCGATGGCCACGCAGGTGGTCTCCGTCAGGCTCTTGAGTATGGCGCTGCGCTCATGCGCCGGCTGCGCCATGTCGCAGGCGAGCCGTACCCAGGCACTGCCGGCCCGTTTCAGCTTTTCGATGCTGACGTCCATGGCACGACTGGCGATGGGCAGGAGTTGCAATCCTGGACGGCCCTGGGGTGCTCCGCGAATCTCTACCGGGCACATCGTGGTCTGCCCCGTACCCGAGGGCAACAGGCGGGTTCCCTGGTCGGCAAAGAAAAGAGCATTGATGAGCTCGGTCTTACCCCGCGAGAATTCCCCCACCAAGGCGAGGCGCAGGCTGTCCCGTTCGATCTCGAAGGCCAGGGTCTCCAGGCGCAGGATGACACTGCCCGGCAACAGGCCCAGTTCGCCCGTCATGTTGGAGAGCGCATGGAGGTGCTCTACTACGGCACTTCGCCACGCGTTGAGGTCCTCGAGGCCCTGAAGCATAGGGGAGGGTTGCAAGGGTTTTGAGTCCACCGGACGCTCCTGTGCGACTAACGTTGGCAATTCGGACAGAAGACCGTGGCGCGTCCGCCCAGGCGAAGGCCACGCAGGGTCCGACCGCAGCGTGTGCAGGGCTCCCCCTCTCTTCCGTACGCCTGCAGAGATAGTCGAAAATAGCCATTGCCGCCATCGGGCTGCAGAAAGTCGCGCAAGGTCGTGCCGCCCTGGGCGATGGCCTCGCGCAGCACTTCGCCAATGGCTGTGACCAGAACTTCATAGCGTGCGGCCGAGATGCGACCGGCGGCGCGGCGTGGGTCGATCCCCGCCCGGAACAGACTCTCATTGGCGTAGATGTTGCCCACGCCCACGACCGTGTGCGCGTCCATGAGAAAGCTCTTCACCGCTTGCTGTCGGCCGCGACTGCGTCGGTAGAGCGTTTCACCGGAAAAATCCGGCGCCAAAGGCTCTGGTCCAAGGTCTCGCAGCAGCGGGTGGGTCGCACCCTCGGCATTCCACAGGATCAGCCCAAAGCGCCGAGGATCCCGAAAGCGCAGGCATCGACCGTCGGCAAGGAGGATATCGACGTGATCGTGGATCGCGGGCGCGAGATCCTGGGGCAGCAGGCGCAGACTCCCGCTCATGCCGAGATGCAGCAGGAGCTGGCCCGTCGCGAAATCTACCATCAGGTACTTGCCGCGTCGGCGCAGACGCAGCACGACGCGTCCGCGCAGCAGTGTGCCCAGCTCTGCCGGCACGGGCCAGCGCAAGCTTCCTTGACGCACCACCGCGCCGGTCAGGGTCTGGCCCTCCAGATGGGGGGCCAGTGCCAGGCGAGTGACTTCCACTTCGGGCAATTCAGGCATGGATGCCCGTCCACCGACCACCGCTCACCCGCTCCCGACCCGCCTGGTCATACTGAGCGAAGACCGCGGTAAAACCCGCTGCCCGCAGTCTTTCGCGCACGCCCGGCCCCTGCTCCCAGCCATGCTCGAAGAGCAGCCAGGCACCACCACGTAGGCGGCCGCCGATCTGCCGGAGGATTTCCGTGAAAGCCTCGTAGCCCGTGGGTCCAGCCACCAGGGCAAGGGTAGGTTCGTGGCTCAAATCCGCTAGGTGCCGGTCGTCGGCGGCCAAGTAGGGGGGGTTACTCAGCACCAGATCGAAGCGCTGTCCCGGTGGCAGATCGCGACACCAATGCCCCAGTTGCCACTGGACCTCAACTCCCAGAGCCCGGCCGTTGCGCTCGGCCACGGTGAGGGCCGCGGCACTTTTGTCGACGGCGGTGACACGCGCCCGAGGTCGGCTGCGGGCAATGGCCAGGGCGACGGCGCCAGAACCCGTTCCGAGATCGAGGACTTGCGTGGCGGCATCGACGGGCATGCGCTCCAGGGCGGCTTCCACCAGTACCTCCGTATCGGCGCGCGGGATAAGCACCGCCGGTGACACCTCCAGCTCGAAATCCAGGAAGGGCGCGCGGCCCAGACAGTAGGCCAGGGGCTCACCGGCCAGGCGGCGCGCAAGGAGCGTCTGCAGCCGGGTCTGGAGCTGTGTCGGCAGGGACTCGTCGGCGCGGCGCAGCAGGGTGGCGGCATCCCAGGCCAGACTGGCTTCCAGCAGCCAGCGCGCTTCTGCCTGCGGCTGGTCGCTGACCTCTGCAAGGGCCCGCGCCAGGCGGCGCTGAACCTCGACAATGGGCACGGGATCAGCGGGCACGGCCATCAGCTCAGGTCAGCACTCTGCGCCAGAAGCTCGGCCTGATGTTCCTGGATGAGGGGGTCGATGAGAGCATCCAGGTCGCCCCCCAGCACCGCCTCCAGACGATAGATCGTCAGGTTGATACGGTGATCGGTGATCCGCCCCTGGGGGAAATTGTAGGTGCGGATGCGCTCGGAACGATCGCCGGAGCCAATCAGGGAACGCCGCGTGGCGGCCGTGGAGCTCTGCTGTTTCTCCCGTGCCATCTCCAGCAGGCGCGCCTGCAGCAGTGCCATGGCCCGTGCGCGATTCTTGTGCTGGGAGCGGTCCTCCTGACAGGCGACCACCAGTCCCGAGGGCAGGTGGGTGATGCGTATGGCCGAGTCGGTCTTGTTGACGTGCTGCCCACCCGCACCGCTGGCCCGATAGGTATCGATGCGCAGATCGCTGGGCTGGATGCTGATCTCGTTGACGGCGTCCACCTCCGGCAGGACGGCGACGGTACAGGCCGAGGTGTGGATGCGGCCTTGGGATTCCGTCTCGGGCACCCGCTGCACACGATGCCCACCCGACTCGAACTTCAGCCGAGAATAGGCCCCACGTCCACTGATCTCCAGCACGATTTCCTTGTATCCGCCCCGCTCGGACTCGGTGCTCGACAGGACCGTCACGCCAAAGCCCCGAGCCTCGGCGTAGCGGGTGTACATGCGCGCGAGATCGGCCGCGAACAGCGCCGCCTCCTCGCCGCCCGTGCCCGCCCGGATCTCCAGGAATACGTTGCGCTCGTCGTTGGGGTCACGGGGCAAGAGGCGCAGCTGGAGGGCGGCTTCGATACGCGCGAGCTCCGCCTCGGTATCCTGCCGATCCTCCTCGGCCAAGGCCCGCAGTTCGGGGTCGCGCTCCTCGTGCAGGATCTCCTGGGCCTCTTCCCAGCGCCGCCGCTGATCCTCATGGGCACGCAAGAGTTCGAGCACCGGCTGGATATCGCCCAGCTCGCGGGAAAAAGCCTGAAAGCGCGCGTTGTCCTGCAGCACCTCGGGACTCGCCAGGGCCTGCTGCAATTCTTCGGCGCGCTCGGCCAGCTGCTCCAGCTGAGCTTGCAGACGTGGACTGAGACTCATCCCTCGGCGTCGCTGAGATGAAAAAGAATGTCCAGGGAAGCGACCAGGGCCTCGCTGGTGGCTTCCTGACAGGGCTGGCGCAAGGTGGAAATGGGATCGTGCAGAACCTTGTTCATCAGGGCCTTGGAGAAGGACTCGAGTACCATTCGCGGATCCTGACCTTGATCCAGATAGTGGTAGAAGCGTTTCAATTCATCCTGACGCGCCTGCTCGACGTGCTCGCGCAGACGGCGAATGGCCGGGACCACGTCGAGGCTGTCGCGCCAGCGCTGAAAATCGGCCACCTCGTCGTTGATGATCGCCTCGGCCGCCTCCGCCGCCTCGCGCCGCGCCTGGATGCCCGCCTGGGTGATGTCGTTGAGATCGTCCAGAGTATACAGGAAGCAGCCATCCAGCTGGCCGACTCCAGCCGCGATGTCGCGCGGTACCGCAAGGTCGAGGAGCAGCAGGTGGCGCCCGCCACGCTCCCCCTGTACCTGGCGCACCAGCGACTCGGACAGGATGGGTTCCGTACTCGCCGTACAGCTGACGACCAGGTCCGCTTCCTTCAACAGGGCCGGGATCTCGTGCAGGCCGTGGGCACTGCCGCCGAATTTTTCCGCCAGGGCATCTGCCCGCTCACGGCTGCGATTCGCCACCCGAAAGCCGCCCACCTCGTGCTCACGCAGGTGGGTGGCAACCAGTTCTATGGTCTCGCCGGCACCGATGAGCAGTACCTGTCGACCCTCCAGCGTCCCCAGCACCTGCTTCGCCAAGCTCACGGCCGCGTAGGCCACGCTGACGGGAGCGGCGCCGATGGCCGTCTCCGTCCGCACCCGCTTGGCCACCCGAAAGGCCCAGTGCAAAAGTCGGTTGAGCACGGGACCGGTGGCCCCCACATCGGCGGCGATCTGATACGCATCCTTGATCTGTCCGAGGATCTGCGGCTCACCGATGATCATGGAATCCAGACCGCAGGCCACCCGGAAGAGGTGCCGGGCGACGTCCGCACCGCGATACTGGAAGCCCTGCCCCGCAAGGATAGAGGGGTCGAGGCCGTGAAAGGTGCACAGCCAATTCCGCAGAAGCTCCGGGCCGCCCTCGGCGAGACCATGGGCGTATATTTCGGTGCGGTTGCAAGTGGAGAGGATGAGCACCTCTCGTGCCAGCTGCCGGTCCAGGAGATCGCGATGAGCCGCGGGCAACTGCTCGGGAGAGAAGGCCACTTTCTCGCGCAGTTCGATGGGTGCGCCGTGATGACTGATACCGAAGCAGTAAATGACCGAATCCGTCCGCTGCGTGATTCACTAACCCGTGGATTGTCGCGAAGGCACCGGCCGATTGCAAGCCGGCAAGGGAGGCGCTATCGTGCGCCCATCGAACAGGATGGGGATAGAGGACCATGGGCAAGGGATGGTGGACGCTGTCTTTGGGACTGACGCTGCTCCTGCCCCTGTCCGGATGTGCCGCCACCGACCCTGAGGAGCTCCGCGGCGAAACACTCTATTACCTGCTCACGGCGGAGTTTGCGACGACCCAGGGGCGTGCGGAGATAGCTCTGCCCGCTTGGCAGAAATCCGTGGAGCTCGCGCCACAGGCCAATGTCCTGGCCGCCGCGACCAAAGCGGCCGCGCGCTTCGGTGACCAGCGCGACGCCCTGCGCTGGGCGCGTCTGTGGCGCCAGACGGCACCGGACGATCCCGAGGCCGCCCGTTATGAGGCAGCACTCCTGTTGGCCAAAGGAGAAGATCAGAAGGCCATCGCCCTCCTGCAAGCCACCCTTGCACGTTTTCCCGAGGACGCCACCGTGACCGAGCAACTGGCCGCTTTGCTGGCAGAACACGGGCGTAGCGGCGACGCTGAGCGGCTGCTCCAGAACTTCGTCCAGAGCCATCCCGACTCCGCCAGCGCCTACTTCAATCTCGGTCGCATCTACCTTGCCGAAAATCGTCCGCAGGCGGCCGTCACCGCCCTGCGTCAGGCGGCTGCCCTCCAGCCCGACGATGGCCGCATCGCCGTCGCCTTGGCAGAGGCCCTGCGCCAACAGCAGGGCCCAACGGTGGCCTTGCAGAGCATCCAGGCCTTCACCGCGCACCACCCCAGCGATCTCGATGCCCAGCGCTATCTTGCCGCCTTGTATCTGCAGGTAGGCGGGCAGGAGCAGGCCATGCGGGTACTGCAGAAACTGACCCGCGAAGATCCGGAAAACCCAGAACTCTGGGTGTCGCTGGGCCTCGTCGCCCTGCAGAACTCCCAGTGGAGCGTTGCGCAGGGTGCACTGGAGCGCGCCCGCGAGCTCGCGCCACAGTCTCCCATCCCTTTGTATTATCTGGGACTACTAGCGGAAGCCCAAGCGCACTGGAACGTCGCGCTGCAGTATTTTCAGCGGATTCAGGACCCGGCTCTGGCGACAGACCTGCGCCTACACATTGCCCAGGCAGAATATCGGCTGGGCCGGCGAGAAAAGGCTCTGGCAGATCTGGACAGCCTCGCTCGGGAGCATCCGGACAATGCCCAGATTGCCCTCTTCGAGGCCCAGCTGCTGGCGGACTCTGGTGCCCGCGCAGCAGCTCGCAAGGTCCTGCAAGGGGCCTTGACCAAGCATCCGCAGAACGCCCAGCTTTGGTTCGAGGCGGGGGTACAGGCGGAGCAGGCGAAGGATTATCCCGCCATGGAACAGGCCATGACCGAGGTGATCCGCCTCGATCCCAACGATGCTGCCGCCTATAACTTCCTCGGCTACAGTCTCCTGGAGCGAAACCAGCACCTGGAGCGTGCCGCGAGTCTTCTGCAGAAGGCACTGCAGCTCGCGCCCAAGGATCCGGCGATCCTGGACAGCGTCGGCTGGCTCTATCATCGCCAAGGCAAGGACAGCCAGGCCCTGCCCTACCTCCAGGAGGCCTGGCAGCAACTGCGCCCCGATGCCGAGGTGGGCGAACATCTGGGGCAGGTACTTTGGGATCTCGGCCGCAAGGACGAGGCGCGCGCGATCTGGCGCGAGGCCCTGCGTGCCCACCCAGATAGCGCCGCGCTGAAAAAGGCCTTACAGCGATGAGCCGGACTCGTGCCTTTCTGCTATCGCTGTTGTTCCTTGGCTTTCTGGATGGCTGCGCCAGTGTGCCGCCGCCGCATGTCGCAGCCTCGCCTCTCACCCTGCCCAGTGAGGAGCGCGCCCAGGTCCTGTACAGCCTCAAGGAGTGGCAGGCGAGTGGTTCCGCCTCCATCCAGACCGCCCGTGGCAGCGAGAGCTTCTCCTACCGTTGGCGGGAAGGCCCTGCGCACCAGGAACTCTCCATCTACGATCCCCTGGGACGCACGGTCGCCCGTTTGACGGCGGACAGCGATGGCGCCGAACTGCAGACCATCGATGGCAAGCGGGAAAAAGCGCAGAGCCTGGAAGCGCTCCTTGCCAAGGTGCTGCACGTACAGCTGCCGGCGCGGGAGTTGCCTCTGTGGATGCTGGGCCTCACCAGCGGCGCCAGCGCCGTGCAGCGCAATGCCGAGGGCCTGCCGGAAACTCTGCACAGCGGCGACTGGGACATCCATTACCTCCGCTATGGCGCCGTGGGTGGATTGCAGATGCCGAGCCTGCTGCAGGCGGACGGGCCCGATGGCGTGCGCCTGCGCCTGGCGGTAACCCGTTGGCAACTGGGGGCGGGCTCATGAGCGCTGTCGAGGCCTTTCCCGCTCCAGCCAAGATCAACCGCATGCTGCGCGTCGTCGGCCAACGGGAAGACGGTTACCATCTGCTGCAGACGGTATTCCAGTACCTCGATCTCGCCGATACCCTGGAATTCCATTCCCTTTCCGCCGGGCATTTTCACCGTTCGCCCGAACTCGCCGGCGTTCCTGAGGAGCAGGATCTCTGTCTGCGCGCGGCCCGCCTGCTGGCGGACGAGACGGGGTGTCGCGAAGGTGTGGCCATTACCCTGCACAAGTCCCTGCCCATGGGCGGTGGTCTGGGGGGCGGGTCGTCCGATGCCGCTACCACCCTCATGGTCCTCAACCAGCTTTGGGGCTGTGGCCTGAAGCGCCCGGACCTCATGCAGCTCGGACTGCGCCTCGGTGCCGACGTCCCGGTGTTTCTCTTTGGTCGCAGCGCCTGGGCCGAAGGCATCGGCGAGCGCTTGCAGGCCCTGCCGGAGCTATCGGAACCCCGCTTTTTCTTGATCCATCCCGGTGTCTCCGTGCAGACCGCGGCAATCTTCCGGCATCCTCGATTGACACGTCGACACCCCCCCATCACAATATCGGCGTTCTTGGCCAAAGCCCCGACCAATACGCTCGAGGAGCTGGTGCGGCAGCTGTATCCGGCGGTGGATGACTGCCTGCGCTGGATGGCGACAGCCGGTCTGGTGGAACCCATGCTCACGGGCAGTGGCGCCTGTTGTTTCGGTCGTCTCGGTGACGGGGTGGAGCCGGAAAACCTCCTGGCCGGGCTGCCCGAGGGCTGGCGGGCCTGGGTGGTCCAAGGCCGCAACCGCCACCCGTTGCACGATCTGGTCAAGGATTGATTTTTGGGGCGTAGCCAAGCGGTAAGGCACCGGATTTTGATTCCGGCATTCCCAGGTTCGAATCCTGGCGCCCCAGCCAATTTCATCGTCGCGCCCTGAGCCCGAGTCAAAGGAAGTCTTCCAGCATGTCCCACGGTAATCTCATGGTCTTCAGCGGGAATGCCAATCCCCGCCTCGCGACCCAGGTGGCGCGCTTCCTGCAGGTCCCCCTGGGCCGCGCCGATGTCAGCACCTTCAGCGATGGCGAGGTCTTCGTCGAGATTCTCGAGAACGTCCGTGGTCGGGATGTCTTCGCCATCCAGCCTACCTGCGCGCCCACCAACGATCACCTGATGGAACTTCTGACCCTCATCGATGCTTTCAAGCGCGCCTCCGCCGACCGCATCACGGCGGTGATTCCCTACTACGGCTACGCCCGGCAGGATCGCAAATCCCGCTCCCGCACTGCCATCACCGCAAAACTGGTGGCCGATCTCATCACCCGGGCCGGTGCCAACCGCGTCCTCACCATGGACCTGCACGCCGACCAGATCCAAGGCTTCTTCGATGTACCGGTAGACAATATCTACGCCTCACCCATCCTCTTGGGCGACATCTGGCGTCAGAATTATCCCGATCTCATGGTGGTCTCGCCGGACGTGGGGGGTGTGGTGCGGGCACGGGCCATCGCCAAACGTCTGGAGGTGGATTTGGCCATCATCGACAAGCGCCGTCCCCGGCCCAACGAATCGGTGGTGATGAACATCATCGGTGATGTCCGTGGGCGCAGCTGCGTGCTCGTGGACGACATGGTCGACACCGCCAACACCCTCTGTGAAGCCGCCCACGCCCTCAAGGAGCGAGGCGCCCTGCGCGTTTCCGCCTACTGCACCCATCCCGTCCTCTCCGGCTCCGCCACGGCGCGCATCGCCGCCTCGGACTTGGACGAGCTGGTGGTCACCGACACCATCCCCCTCCGGGAGGAGTCTGCCAGCTGCAGCAAGATACGGGTTCTGTCCGTAGCCGAACTGCTGGCCGAGACCATCCGTCGTATCGCCGAAGAGGACTCCGTCAGCTCCCTGTTCATGGACTGAGGAGGCCCCGAGGTAAGATCCGCCGCCCCCAGCTTGTGGGTGGCGGGTTCGAGTCAGACGCTCCCGGATTCGTGGCGGGACGGACCGGAGTAGCTCAAAAGGTCAGCCGTGCATCCAGGAAGAATGCCCGCGGAGCGCCCGGATTGGCCAACACCGCGCCGGTACTGTTGCCGTTGAAATAACCACCGGCAGTGACGTATTCCGTCGCATTGTACTTCCGATTGAGAATGTTGGTGAGATATAGCGCAAGGGTAGCCATTTTCACTCCCGGGATCACGTGCCGGATCTGGGTGTTGCGCAGCGTCACGGACAGGTTCACCAGATTGTATCCCGGTATCCATTGACGTGTGGGAGCACCGGCATTGTTATCAAAGAGATAGCTGTGTCCGTAATACTGGTCCCAGAGGTTTACCTCGAGACCGTTGCCAGAGATATAGGTGCGATACTTTGCACCCAGCACCGTGGTCAGATAGGGCGAATCGGTGACCGGATAACCATCATAGGACTGATTGGTCGTCGTTGAAAAATAGTTGTTGTAGTAGCCATGCAGGTAACTCGCATTGACATATGCCGACCAGTTGTCATCAATTTCCGCATGCACGGACAGATTGACGCCGTTGAGCGTCGCCTTGCCGTAACCAAAGGTGATCACCGTGGGATTGCTGGCGAGAGAGACCGGTATAGTCTCATTCGAGAGTACATCGCTGTAGTAGTTTATCTCACCGGAGATGCGCTGAAGTCCCAGCCAGTGCTCCTTCTGCAGACGCAACCCTAACTCATAGTCGGTACTCTTCACCGGCTTCAAAGCCGGCAAGTCTGTCTGGGCGTTGTTGAAGTTCCCACCCGTCGGGTTCTGGTAGGTCATCGCATAATTGGCATACGCCGTCAACCAGGGACGTGGGGAATAGGTAATGCCCACGGAGGGCGCGATCCGATCGAAGGTTCTGCTGGTATTGGGATTGGTGTTGTATCCCGCGTTGGGGTAATTGAGCGCCTGCGACAGATTGTTGTTGGTAAAGGTGGTCTGGTACTGGACGTATTGCAGACCGGGTACAATCTTCACCGATTCCAGAGGCCGGAACTCGTCCTGGATGAATGCAGACAGATAGGTATTACGGTAATCGTTATAACTGATGAAAGAGGGATTGGCAATGGTCGATCCCTGCAAGGCATTGTAGCCCTTGAACCGATTGTCTGTGTTGGAGTTAATCACATAACCACCGAAACTCAGACGATTGTGGTAGGGCAAGTTCGCGTCGAAGACCAACCGGTTGCCGTAAGTCTCGGAGAAGGGATAATAATACTCACTGCTGCCACCGGCAAAACCGGTGTTGATGCGATAGTGGAGAATGCGTCCGTGTCGGTACCAGAACAGATCGTGCATTTCGACGTTGTCCGCGATCTTGAGCTGCAGCTTGGCATACGCCAGATAGTTTTCAATGATATTGTTCTTGAACCAGACGTTAGGGTTGAGCGCAGAATAGAAACCGCTGGTCTTCTGGCTGTAAAGGGGCGCGTTCTGGTCGAGACCAGCGGTGGTGACCCCGGGAATGGGATCGACGGGGATCATGTTGGGACGATACTCGTCGTTACGCTGCCAGTAGGCACCAACGCTGAAGCTTCCCAAGGAAAAGGTCTTACGCAACTTCAAGAACACTTGGTTGGCGCGAGTTGGGGTATTGAAGTTGCTGATGCGAAAACTGTGGCTATGGGCGTAGGCCGTGGCTAAAACCGCCGACCAGCCGCCGTGGTCTCCCGTAGATGCTATTGCCGTGTAGACTTGAGACTGGTCGCTTCCATATCCTGCAGAAACACTAGCCTCTGGATGATCAGAGGGTTGCACCGGGACGAAATTGATCGTACCGCCGATACTGTCGTACCAGCGGTCCCGTGGGTTTCCCGGGCCATAGAGAACATTGACGCCAGAAAGGAGGGGACCCAAAGGGATTTCCACAGAGTGCCATCCGGTACCCTGAATGAGACTGTTGAGCGGGACGCCATCGAACTCCGCGGTTATACCATTGGTCTCGAGGTCGCCAGGCACACTGTTCCAACCAACCTTCACACCACGCATGGAAATGGTCGAGCGTGCCGTACCGCTGGTCGCGTTATAGCCATTGATCTGAATTCCAGGCTTGATGGAAAGTGTCTGCACACCGGATGCCCCGGGATTGAACAGACGTAATTCAGAGGGTGTTACCGCAGTTACAGACTGACTGCTTTTGAAGATATCTTGTGGACTGAGCACACCGGAATCAAACTGGGTACGCTTCTGTTCCACAGTATTGGAACTCGCACTCACTTCTCCCACATGCACCGAACCGCCCGATGGATTCGACGCACTGCTTGTTGCTGCCGTCGCTCCGCCGTCCGTCGAATTATCCGCCGCCCAGACCGATGGCGCTACCAGAAGCGCCAGATAGACCGAAATACTCACCGTCCGATGCATAGACATAAAAGCTCCTTGCCGAGTCTTCAGAGGAATAAAGAGCACACCGAAGCGCGTAGGCTAGCAGAGCATTGTGACAATATGATGAAACTTTTTTTACAGAATCATGACAGTTTCCAGTAAAGCTTTTACCGTAAGTTTACATTAGGTTTTATTTTTCGCTCGTAAGGAGAG
>ERZ1669250.275-NODE-275-length-26245-cov-4.011073_pt1 | contig 26245 bp, 27 predicted proteins | sample MGYA00579295_ERZ1669250 | MGnify/ENA primary metagenome ERZ1669250 (study PRJEB41166, sample SAMN08046056) | hot springs metagenome | biome: hot spring; feature: acid hot spring; material: thermophilic sediment; isolation source: thermophilic sediment from acid...
CTTCCCATAACTTGTTCTGACTCTCCTTTAACTCCTTAACCTCTTCCCATAACTTGTTCTGACTCTCCTTTAACTCCTTAACCTCTTCCCATAACTTTCTTATTTCTAATAATATCATTTCCTGGTTTTTTTCAAGAGTATCAAGTCTCTTTATTATTTCAGTTAGACCCAATGCTCCCAATAAAGAGTATCTAAACTCTTCATCAGTCTCAATTGATTTTAAAATTTTTAATTTCTCTTCTTTAGATAACATATCTGACAATGCTAATCACTATCAATTTTTATTAATTATTCAAGGCTTATAAATTTTATACTAATTATATTTTATTTTTATAAAAACACAGATAAGTGAATTTGTTATGTTTAATAACGAAACTATTCATATTTATTGTAAATATTAAGGCTTATAATTTCAAAAATTATGTAATAATTATTAAAAAATGTTGATAAAAACTAAATAAATCATGTATCTATAGAAAAATTCTGTAAAGTTTCTTAATATTTATAATTATTGCTTGGCATTAAATAATGGGTGTGAGATTGTCAATAAATGAAAGCATTTATGAGATAGCATCAAAACCATTAATTTCTATAGACATTAATGAATATGTATCAAACGCTGTAAACTTTATGTACGAAAGAGGGCTGAGAAGGTTAGCAGTTAAGCAGGGAGATCAAATAGTAGGAATTTTTAATTTAACATCTTTATTAAAAATACTATTAGAAGGATCAAATCCTTCTAATTTAACACTTTCTTCTATTGAACTGGAATCGCCTATCTATGTTACTAAAACAACACCAATAAAAGAAGCTATAGATATTATGAATCAAAAAGATGTAACCTCAGTTTTGGTAGGAGATCCAGAAAGGATTTATGGGATACTAACGACTCATGATATAATCTATATTATTTCTTCGATTCATCCTGAAATAGGAGTTCAGGATATTTTAGACAAAGAATATCCAGTAATAGAAATAAATGATAGCAAAATGATAGATGCCGTTGATAATATTATAAATAAACACAAAAGTGGAGTATTAGTTGTTAACAAAAATAATTATGTTGGTACTATAACCATGAGAGATATAATAAAAATATATTCAGATATGGGATTGGAAGGCTTAGAAGTTAATCTGGTAGATATACCTATAGATGAAGGTGCATATGGTAGCATTGGTTTACCTTTATCAGATCTTGCATCCATAATGTATAATAAGGGATCAGACGTTATAGCAATTTTTTGCTCCCATAAATTATGCGGAGGAATCGATGATCTAATGTTGACTAGATACTTTAAAAAAATTATAGAAGGATAATAATTTTAAGTTTTTGTTTATTTTAATAAAGCAATAACGAAAACATAGTTCAATGATTATAATCCTAATCTATACTTCTTTTTATAAGATGAATTAGCTAAAAAGGTTTAATGTATACGTTAAGTATGAGGAATTTAACATGGAAGACGAGGAAATACTAAATCTGCTAAGACCATATGTTAGAGAATGGTTTACTAATAAATTCGGACAATTTACAGATCCTCAAAGATACGCTATTCCATATATCAAACAAGGTAAAAATGTGTTGGTTTCAAGTCCTACAGGTACTGGAAAAACATTATCAGTTTTTTTAGCAATTATTGATGATTTGTTTCAGATGAGTGAAAAAGGAGAACTACAAAATCAAATATATGCTATCTACATAAGCCCCCTAAGGGCGTTAGACAATGATATGGAAAAAAACCTGTTAATTCCGTTAAAGGAGATTTATCAAATAGCAAGTCAAGAAAGTTATAATATAAGCGAAATAAATGTAGGTGTTAGGACAAGCGATACTCCATCAAACATAAAACAGAAAATGCTAAGATCGCCTCCTCATATATTGATAACAACACCAGAATCATTAAGTATCAGCCTATCTGCTCCTAAATTTAAAGAAAGACTTTCTACCGCAAAATGGGTTATCGTTGATGAGATTCATGAAATAGCATCAAGCAAAAGGGGAGCACATCTTTCACTGAGTCTTGAAAGGTTAGAATATTTGGTCAAAAACAAAACTGGAAGAAGTATTCAAAGAATAGGACTTTCAGCAACAATATCACCTTTAGAAGAAGTAGCAAAATATCTAGGAGGTTATGAAGATGGAAAGCCTAGAGAAGTAGAGATAGTAGATGCGAGGTTTTCCAAACCTTTTGATATAAGAGTTATAACTCCAAAAACAGATTTAATTCATGGAAGTGCTGAAGAAATTAATAATGAAATATACGAAACCCTAGCAAATCTTGTTAAGAATTCTAAAACGACTTTAATTTTCACTAATACTAGGAGTGCAACGGAAAGGGTTTCATATAAACTAAAGAAATTGCTAGCAAGCAGAAAAATGTTAGATTTAGATGAAATTGAAGCCCATCATAGTAGCCTTTCCAGAGACGTGAGACTTAATGTAGAAGAAAAATTAAAGAAAGGTCAACTTAGAGTAGTTGTTTCTAGTACGAGCCTTGAATTGGGAATTGATATAGGTTATATTGATTTGGTTGTTTTACTTAGCAGTCCAAAGAGTGTAAGCAGGTTATTGCAAAGAATAGGCAGAGCAGGACATCATATAACCCAAATTAGTAAAGGTAGGATTATAGTTGTTGATAGAGATGACTTAGTTGAGTGCACTGTTTTAGCAAAAAGTGCCTTAGATAGGCAAATTGATAATGTTAGAATTCCCATGAATCCTTTAGATGTTTTAGCTCAACAATTGGTAGGCATGTCCATAGATCAAAAATGGAATTTAGACGATGCATATGAATTAATAAAGAGGTCATATAATTATAACTCATTAACCATGGAGGAATTTATGTCAGTAATTAATTATTTATCAGGAAAGTATGGTTTAGAAAATGAAAAAGTATTTCCCAAGATATGGTATGATGAAAATGAAAACTTGTTTGGTAGGAAGAAAGGAGCAAGAATGATATATCAACTAAATACAGGCACTATACCTGATGAGGCAAAGGTAAGGGTTATGACTACAGATGGAAAGTATGTTGGGAATTTGGAAGAAGAGTTTGTTGAAATATTAGAAGAAGGAGATATTTTTATACTTGGAGGAAAAACATATAGGTTTCTAAAAAGTAAAGGTATGGAAATTAAGGTTGAAAGCGCCGAAGGAAAAAAGCCTACTGTTCCTGAGTGGTTTAGTGAAATGTTGCCATTAAGTTTTGATAGCGCTTTAAAGGTAGGAGAATTTAGGGAAAAAATAGGAAACTTTTTAGTTAATAAAAAAGTTAGTGATGCTAAAAAAGTTTTGATAGAAAATTATTTATTAGAAGAGCATGCTGCCAATGAGGTAATCAGGTATATTTGGGAAGAACTTGCTTATGTAGGTATAGTTCCTGGAAATAAAAACATATTAATTGAATATTTTAGAGATGAAGATGGGTGGAATATAGTATTTCACATGCTTTTTGGTAGAAGGGCAAATGATGCATTATCAAGAGCTTATGCGAGTGTATTATCAAATGAATTAGGATTGCCTGTTAAAATAACTGTAACAGATAATGGTTTCATGCTTTCATATCAGGCTATCGAAAAGACTAAAGAACCGGATTATAAAATGATAGAGGGATTAATAAAAGATGTAAATAAAAATAATTTCAGGGATGTATTAGAAAATGCAATAAAGAGAACTGAAATGATGAGAAGAAGGTTTAGACATGTTGCTCAAAGAAGCTTCATGATACTAAGAAGGTATAAGGGATGGGAAAGAAGTCCTGAAAGAATGCAACTCAATGCACAAAAGCTTCTTGAATTACTTTTAGAAGAGATGCCAGATTTGCCAATAATTAAGGAGACTTTGAGGGAAATCTTAGAAGATTATATGGACATAAAGGCAGCAACAAAAGTCTTAGAATGGATTGAAAATAATGATGTCAAAATTCATATAAAAGGTCCTTTACCATATCCATCACCATTTGCTCATAGTATTGTTGCTAAAGGATTTAGCGATGTTGTTTTAATGGAGGATAGAAGAAAGTTAATTTCATTGCTCCATGACAAAATAATGGAGCTAATAAGTTCATCAAATCTAGCATCTAATATTGGTGGCGCCCAATAAAATTGTTAACCCCCCGGTTAACGCTCATACAATTTTTATATAATTTATTTAAATTAATATCAAGTAGACTTGGATTTAAAAAGGTGGAAATTTATTAATATAATTACGTATAACCATTTTCAACCAATGAAAAAGCTGCGTCTCTCCACATTTTCTTATTAACAAAACAAACCATAGATACAATAAACAATACTAATGATATTATTAAACCCCATAACATATTGAATGATGATATTACGGATATTATTATAACTGCATAAATTGGTATAGCAAAAAACATTTGCCTTCCTCTCATTTGAGCTGGCATAACACCTTCTTCCTTTATTTGTGGAATTATGTTAAACTTTGAAACTATATAAAATGAAATTATAAGAATTGATGGGAAGGCTATAGCTAATGAAGGTACCTGAGACAGGGCTGCTTTTCCGCCAACAAAATATAGCAGAGCATTGGCTAAAATTAAGGGCAGAGTTACTATAAAAGTTGCAATAGTCTTTGAAAGACTTAGATGTGATAAGTATTCTCCCGGATCTATTGATGTAAATGCTAGCCATGGTCTTTCATTAGCTATTGAAGATTGTGTAAAGCTATAGAAAAATGAAATTGAGAATATAGTTATAACAATAGAAGCTGTTTGTGCATATGCTAAAAATAGCTTCCACACAACTATATAATAAATAGCTGATAATATTGATATATAAATTAATAAAGTCCTAAGTTTAATTCTATTGGAGAAATATTTAATCCCATATCCCATTCCACCGCTTCTTCCAGATATTGTTATATACATAATGTTAAGATAATAAAGCGCTTTAAGTCTTGAATATTTGTTAAACCTCAATGAATCTTTAAATTCTGCATTGCCTTCTCTGGATATTGATCTTTGATATTCTAGGCTAACGCTAGCTAATTTTCTAACAGTGAATACCATAGATATTATGGTTGTTGGGAACAAGATTATAATTCCATATAATGGATATCCAAAAAATATTGCTGTGGGTGTAAGTTTAAAGCCAAAGTAGGGTGATATTCCCCATATAGCTAATAAAATAGCTATTATAGCTCTTTTTGTTGTTTGTAGATCTCCAACGTATGTGCTAAGTGAAGTTATAAAAAGAATAAAAAGTATAAATGAAACTATAATTTCCCATAAATTTAATCCAAGAAATGGCAAATAAAATCCCACAAAAGCGATTATTGCTGTGCCTAAAACTATTATTTGTGCAATGAATAAAGATATTATTAATTGAGATTTTTTTATGGGAAGCATAAATAAATAATCTCTATCAGATTTTAAAACAGCTAAACCTCCTGAAAATGAAGAGAATGCCATAAAAAATGTTGCATATGCAACAGCATAATATGAAGGTATTTTTGTTTCAATTTTAATACCCGATTTCATAATTTCTAGCCCTGTAAATATTGAATACAAGATAACTACTAATAAAATCGCGAGCATAGTATTTGATACTCTAGTTTTTATTACAAATTTTAACAATTTAACGAAGTTGCTCATCTTATCACCGTCTAAAGATTATTTGTCATTAGTCTTGCTACCACTTTTTCTATTGGTTCACCTTCGTTGGCCATGCTTTTGAGTTCCTCAAATGATCCATTCCATATAACAGTTCCTTTTGATATCATTATTATTTTATCTGTTAACCTCCCTGCAACAGCCATTATATGAGTTGAAACAAGCATTGTACTGCCCATCTTATTAAGTAAAGATATCACTTCTTCTTGTGTTGGTATATCTAAGTAGTTTAATGGTTCATCAAGCAATAAGACCTTGGGTCTGTGTATCAAAGCTAAAGCTATAGCAAGTTTCTGTAGGTTCCCCCTTGACAATTTTGACACTTTTGCTCTCTCATATTCCCTTAAACCTAAATTATCAAGCATTTCTTCTACTCTATTATCTAGGTCTTCTATACCTCTTAATGCTCCTATATATTCTAAGTTTTCTCTAACAGATAAATTCCTATAAGGCGTCGCATCTTCTGGCAGATATCCAATTATTTTTTTGGAATTAAGATCTGTCAAAGGATCCATACCATAAATCTTAATTTCTCCTTTATCTGGTTTCAATATTCCTGCTATTAACTTTAAAGTAGTAGATTTACCAGCGCCGTTAGGGCCAAGTAAGGCATACTTTTCTCCGTCAGGTATATTAAATGTAATACCTCTTAGAGCAGGATAATTTCCATATAATTTTACTACATTGTTTAAGTATATGGCATCGTTACTTTTTATTTCCATTTTTAACACCTAATGATTTCATTTTTCTAAATATATTTTAATAATGTGCATTTTTAAATATTTACAAAGATTTTAATTGTTTATTTAATTAAATTTTATTTTCGTCGCTATAATATAAATGAACCACTTTCTTCATTCACAAAATTTAATGCTTTAATTATTTCTTCTTTTATTTTTAAGATTATGTCATCATGGTTAAGGTTTATTTCATTTATTTCTTGAGTTTTTGACTCTTCTTTAGGGCCACTAACGATTATTTTTGTGTTCCCATTATATAGATCTATTTTACCGTTGCATTCCGACTCCTCTATATTTATATTTAACGCCTTAGCAATACTTTTTTCCACGTTACCTGCATGGCCTATATTTATATTTAACGCCTTCCAATAATTTATTAATAATATAATAGTTTCTGAATTATTTGAGATCCATTCCCTTAATACGCTTTCTAATATATAAGAATTACCTCCGTGTCCATTTAAAAAAACTATTTTTTTACCTCCAAATTTAGCTATTGAATTTAAAATAGATTTTATGATTCCAGAAAAAGTTTCCATATCTAATGTAATTGTACCTTTAGCATTATACCATTCTGGAGAAAATCCATAATAAATAGTCGGCATTATTATTACATCATTCATTACCTTGCAAAGATCTGATGCTATTTTGCTAATAATAATAGAATCAAGTCCCAGTGGTAAACCGCAATGCTGTTCAATGCTACCAATTGGAACTATAAATATATGATTTTTGTATTTGCTAATATCATCTGATTTTAAATATATGTATTCCATGCATTTTTTTGTCTCAGACATTTTTATCACTATATTTTTATTGGTTGTCAGCAATTAATTTTTTTAGTATTCTTTTTCAACAATATTTAAAATTAATCAAGTTAAAACATAAATGGGGAATAGTTATGGATAGCATAAAAATTGGCAATGTTTTAATTCAAGGTAATCAAGAACTTGCGATATTTCATGATGGATATTTTTATAGAGCAGAAAAAAATGATAACAGTAAACTATATATAAGAAATTTTTTTGCTAATCTTCCCCAATCTTTAGAATATTTAATTAGAAACATTGATCAATTTAATATTAAAACGGAATATACAATTAATTCTGTTTTACAACCTCCCAACCCATATCCTAGCAAAATAGTTGGTATTGGAAAAAATTATGTTGCGCATGCAAAAGAGATGAAAGGAAGTTTAAAACCAGCATTTTTCTTAAAAGCGCCAAGTGCATTAATTGGATCAAATTCTGATATTGTAATTCCAGATTTCGTTAAGAAACCAGATTATGAAGGAGAAGTAGTAATATTAATTGGCAAAAAAGTTAAAAACGCAAACATAAACGAGGCTAAGGAATCAATAATAGGATACAGTTCCGGAAATGATGTTACAGCTAGGGATCTTCAATATGGAGAAAATAATAATGAATGTTTGCCATGGAGTCAAGCAAAAAGTCTAGATACCTTTTCACCTATAGGGCCATACATTAAAATTATACAAGACTACAGCGAGATGGAAAATATATGTGTAACAACGAAACTTAATGGAGAAACTGTTCAGCATGGATGTCCATCAGATATGTATTATGATTATGCAAATATAGTTGTTGAAGTATCAAAACTTATGACATTATATCCGGGCGATTTAATATTTACTGGAACTCCTCCTGGAGTAGGTCATGCTAAGGGATATTATATAAGAAATGGGGATTATATAGAAATTAGTGTTACCGGGTTAGATCCTTTAAGAAACAAAGTGTTAAGGCAAAATATTTAATTATTTTAAATATTTTATTAAATAGTAGATACCAATTATTAGAGTTAATGAACTTATTACATAATCGAATTTTAGAATTAATGATTTGTTTGACCCAAAGTAAAATCCAATTAAAGTCAGAGAAAGGTTCCATGGTATTGAACCAAGCAAAGTATATAGACCAAATTTATATAAATTCATTTTAGAAAAACCGGCTGGTAATGAAATTACAGATCTGATAGCAGGCATTATTCTTCCAAAAAATATTATGGAATTTCCGTATTTGCTAAATAGATCATCGGATAGTTTTACATACTTTATATTTAACTTAAAATATTTAACAGCAAAATTAATAAAAGGTGACCTAATATATATACCTATGTAATATAGAATTAATGAACCAATTAAATTTCCTAGAGTGCCATATATGATTATAACATATAGATTAAACGCACCATTTCTAGCTAGAATTCCTGCAAGAGGCATAACTATTTCGCTTGGTATAGGTATTAGCGCACTTTCAGCAGCCATCAAAATTAATATTCCCAAATAGCCAATTTTGTTTAATATTTTGAGGCTAAAGTTAAGCATAATTTGAGTTAAATTGCCACCTAACAAAAAATGATAAGATAAAATAAAAATAGTTAAGAGAATAAAAACTATAGATATTATTAGGTTTTCTTTTTCTTTGCTCAAGCACTTTTACACCAAATTTTTATTGTTTAATTTGGGTTATCTTTTTTACTAATTGGCATTTCTTAGCTACCATAATTAAAGGCAAATTAGATGGTATTATGAGTTCATCTACTACTTTTATCGATCTTACTTTATTAATAAAAGTAGTCGCATCTACATCAGAAGAGAATGATAATTTTTTTATATTGGAAAATATAATTGGTTTCTCAGCATTTTCTAGATCTTGTTTAGTTACATTTAATTCATTTATGTTGCTTACTAAGTCAAATTCAGCAATACTAGAAATCAGCTGTTTAAATGCATCAAATGGACCTTTAATTATATTTGTTCCTGTTTTGCTTGCTTTTTCGCCTATTTTTTTACCTATATCTTTACCAGCTTCTAAAGTCACTAAGAATTGGCTCATTGCCTGGTTCATTAAGTCTCCAACTGTAGTACCCATCTCCTTAGCAGCTTTCGAAAAGCTTTCATAAAGATCTTCATTTAAACCTCTAATAGTATAGGTTTTTTCTTGTTTTTTCACCTCATTATTTTGATTTTCTTCTGACATGTTTGTCATCCTAGTATTACATGTATAGCAGAGTTTATAAGTTTATCTCGAAACTTGTGAAACTATTTGAGTTTATAAAAAAGTTTAAAATTCATATATTAATATAAACATAGGAGTGATACAAATGATTTCAGATATCATACTATATTCATTTCTAATACTAGGGATAGCTTTAGGAATATTAATGAATATAAGCAAAAAATTTGGGAAAAAATCATCTAAGGTGTTAAATATGCTTGTAATGATCTCTATTTTAGATCTGATATTTTTTATGGCTATCACAGCTGGTGAGTTCATATCAAGGTATTTATCTGGAGGAGAAAGTTTATCATTAATTTATTCAATAATTTTATATTCATTTTTGCCAGGTATTATAGGTGTATTGATAGCATTGATTTTATTGGGTGGAAAAAATGGAAAATAGGTTTAAGGAATTTATCCCTCCGTTAAGTGTATTTGCTATAGGTTTACTAATAGGTTTATTTATTAAGCTTCCTATGAATTATGTGGAAGATATTGCGATATATTGGCTATATATATTATTAGGATTAATAGGAGTTGTTGTTGGTATTTCGGCTAGAGATATTTTAAAGACAGCAATAAAAGGAATAAAAAATGGTATTTTATTAACTATATCAGTTTTTATTGGTGATATAATATCAGGTTTTATAATATCTTTTATATTGAAGCAGAGTCTGAATTATGCATTATCCATATCAATTGGGTCAGGCTGGTATTCTTTAATTGGGCCCTTTATTTCAATCTATAATCCTTATTATGGAGTTATAGGGTTTGTATCTAATTTGCTAAGAGAAGCCTATACCTTATCTTTGTTTCCAGTTTTTTATTCGATTTTTGGAATCCCATCTATAGCTATGGGAGGAGCAACTACAATGGATACATCGTTAGGAATTATAATAAAGTATTCTGGTGTTAAAAATAGTTCCTCGGCATTAATACAAGGCTTAATTATTACGATTATCTTACCTTTTATCTTACCTTTTTTAATCACAATTCGTTGATTTTATATTTTATATCTCCAACTTCTTTAATGATGTTTTCAAATTGTTTCTGAGCCATATTATATGAATCTAAAATATTTAGCTTTTCATACAAATGATAATATGATATCAAACCGGTAATTATATCTCCTGCACCAGTTCTATCCTTGACTAAGTTTCCTTCAGGTTTTATTTCAATTTTTTTATTCCTTGAAATAATAATAGTATTTTCCATCCCCATGGTATATATAAGAGTCGCATTTCCTATTTCAATATTTTTAATTTCATTTAGAGGTAAATCGTCATTAGACAAATGAATTAAGTCTACGTTATTTATTGGAATCAATTTTATCCAATTTTTAAGTGACCTAGTATATCCTTGCGGATCTAAGGTTATAGGCCTATAAAGTTCTTTTATGTAATCAGGCGGAATTTCATTAAATATAGGAGATATTATTAATAAGTCATATCTTGTTTCAGATACCTTATTTTTTAGGTCACTGATGTCTATAGTTTTAATTTCCCCAATGAAATTTGTGACTCTATAATTATTGTTGTATTTATGATAAAAAACTGCTCCTTTTACATCTTGAAAAGTCCCTAGAGTTTTTATATTATACATCTCTTGTATTTTTACTGTTTTTCTAGTTTCATGCCCTATAGGTCCATAAAAATATACATCGCAATTCATTTTTCTTAAAGCAAAACCTATATATAAAGGTGGCCCTCCTGCGCATAGTTTTTCAGTATTATCTACATTGATAATGTCAATTGTAGGCGATGATATTATTAATGCTCTGCAAACCATTTACTATCACTTCACAGATTCTCATTATTATATATTCCGTTATATGTTTTGTCAGGTTCATTTTTTAATTTTATAAATGTTATTTGTGCAATTCTTGCATATCTTTCTATTTTTATTCCGTTATCATTAATAACATTTAATAAAGCTTCCCCTCTTCCAACATATCCTGGATCCCACAAAGCACAAATAATAGATGCTCCCATACGTAATAAACTACTCCTAGGAAAACAAACACCTATAGCATCCTTTGGAATTTCTATAGCATCATAAAATCTTATTTTATAACCCCCTTTATTTAATAAATATATATTATTTATAGGCGTAACTTCTTCAAAGTCGGGCAATATTCTCTCGTTTTTTCCTAGAAATCCACTGTTTAAAAATTTAAACACTTTGTCTAGTTTTAAATCGATACCAGCAGGTTGTATTTGCTCTTCTTCTATTCCTTTAATAAATTTTGAAATCTCTTTTCCTGTGTATGCCATTTTAGCACCAATAAAAAAGTGATTTATGGTGTAAAAATTTATTTATGAAATTTAATAATAGAATGATACTATCTTTACTCTATTGTTAGATTCATCATACAAATATATTTTTCCTGGTTCTTCATCCTGTGTTTTTTTATGAGTTCCATCACAATATGGTTTATTCTTTGAAAGACCACATCCACATATATGTATTTCCTTACCATTGTCTAACTTTATAGCATAAGGATGATCTCTCTCGTGCATTACTATTCTAGCCATATTATATCACCAAATATTAGAAATTACCTTAAATTTTTAAGAAAGAATATATATAGTTGCTTTAAATCAGCTTATAAGTTATCATTTTATAATCTGTGGAATTATAAATATTGCGAACATTAAGTTGAAAAAGACTATTATTGTTATAATTGTATATAGGTAGTCTTTTTCTCTAACAAACTGTAGTATACCTATAAATACTCTCAATACTGGTGTAGCAATTAGTATTATTAACCCTAATAATATAATGTCTACGCCGTTAAGGCTTTCAACCCCCGAATAAATAGTACTGAATTTAATTGTTTTTGTGTTTACATTAGATTGAGGATTTACTAATTGATTTAAAGTATAAGGTCCTCCCCCGTTATGAATTAAAATTAAGGCAAATCCAAATATTATTAATATTGCAGAAATTATAACACCTATCCTTAAAGTCCATCCAATAACATCTTCGAATTCTACCATTTTTATCACCTTATTATTCCTAATCCCCTTAATATCATTTCAACTCCGAGGAATAACAAAATAAATGTAAATACATATCTAATAGTTTTGTTTTTCATTCCAGGTAATACTTTAGTTCCTGCAAAAGCTCCTAAAAGCACTCCTAGAGCTGTTATACCTGCTATTATTGGTTGAATGTAGCCATACATCCAATATATTGAGCTACCAGTAGCTGCTGTAACTCCTATCATAAAATTACTTGTCGTTGTACTTACTTTCATAGGCAAGTTCATGGCCCAATCCATACCCAAAACCTTTAAAGCACCTGAACCAATACCTAATAACCCAGATATTAATCCAGCTCCAAACATAATTATTTCCCCGAGCCACCATCTAACTCCGTAATACTTAACATGCTGATTTAGCGCTTGGTCATAGTATTCTCCATGAAGCTTAAATATCTTCGTTGTTATATCAGGTTTTGATTCTTTTGGGATTTCAAATTTTGATCTTTCAAGCTGGAAATATATTTGAATTAGTAATACTATACCAAAAACTATGTAGATGATTGATGCTAAATGATGGCTGTAAACCCAAGCTGCTATTAAAGATCCAACTATCGCGCCTCCAGATGTAGCTATTTCTAATCCCATGCCTATTTTTACATTAGTTATCCTATCCTTAACATAAGCGCTTCCAGCACCACTTGATGTTGCTATAGTAGAAATAAGACTGGCACCTGTTGCATATATTATTGGAACTCCTAAATATAACGTATATATTGGAACTAGAAAAGTACCACCTCCTAATCCAACTAATGAACCAAGGAATCCTGATATTATGCTTGCTATGGCTAGCAAAGCAAAGTATATTAATTCCATCATTAATTGTTTGCACCTCTGCCTATTTAGCTTTTATTAGAAGAATTTAAAAAATTAAATGATCAGTTTATTAATAGAGTTAATTATATATCTTTTAAAAGATATATTTTTAATTATTTTTATATTTAGTTAACTAATATATTTTATAAGCATTAAACATATATTATAAAAGAGGGCCGGAATGGAGGAATCATTTCAAAATTTTATTGCAGATTTAATAGCAAGAAGGATTGCAGGGGACATAGTTTATAGTAACAATCCTAATACGGGATTAAAAAAGTGGAGGGAATATTTTGAAGTTTCACAACTTGAAGTAGCAAGAATTATGGGAGTTTCTGCTAGTGTTATAAGTGATTATGAAAAAGGAAGAAGGGCTCCAGGCGCTAAATTTATAAGAAGGTATGTTAGGGCGCTGTTAGCTATTGATCATCAAAGAGGTTGGAAAAAACTTGATTCACTATCAAAAGCGTTAGGTATACCTAGAGGAGCTATAATAGATATGATGGAGTTCAACGAGCCTATTTCTATAGGAGGATTAATAGAATTAGTTGATGGAGTATTGCTATCTCCTGATTATTCAGATTCGATAAGAGCATATGGTTATACTTTAATAGATAGTATAAGAGCGATAGCAGAGTTAAGTGGACCTCAATTTTATTTTCTTCTTGGTTCGACACCTGAAAGAGCAATAATTTTTTCTAATGTTGCTGCTGGCAGAAGTCCTATGGTTGCTGTAAGAGTCTCGCTAGTTAAACCAGGTATAATTATAATACACGGACCTAGAAGATATGTAGACCCTTTGGCTATAGAATTAGCAAGATTAGAAGGCGTTCCTTTAATATTAAGCTTAGCAAAAGATATTAATTTATTAATTAAAAAATTAAGATCAAAAGTAGGAGCTGAGGAAACTAACTACCTTTCAGTTTTAGAATAGCCTCTGCTATATCTCCTTTAGATTCGATTAAGGCTTTTTTAGCTGTTTCTCTATCGACGTTAGCCTGCTCCATAACGAGATTAATGTCTTCTTCATTAATTTGGTCTTCTTGTTTACTTTCTTTAGGCAGCTCTACTTTTTTTGGTTCACCAATTATATAAAGCATTGTAGGTTGATTTCTAGCCTTAATTATCATAACTTGCGGATCCTCTACTATCAGTTTTGATCCATCAGTTTCATTTATTGTTACACTTTCAGCCTTAACTTCTTCAATTTCCATTCCAAGCCTTTTCATTGCTTTTTTTAAATCCTTCGGATTCATTCCCATCAATTTGTATCGCCATTTAACCACTGCCGTCCTTTAGGACGGACATCCTTATTTATTAGTATGCATACCCCTTTATAGGTGCTACTCTCTAACTTATTGTATTATTATGGAATTAAATAGCTACTATTTATCATTTTGAAAAATTAATTGTGATAGTTATTATATTTTCGTTCTATTTTCTTTGGTGATAAAAGATTTTTTAATATTAAATATTAAAAATTTACAATAAAATATGTTAACTAAGTACTATATTATTAAATATTAAGTTCGAAACATAAATTTAAATTGAGATGTAGAGGTCAGCAAAAACAATGTCAAAAATAAAAATATTAGGTAGTGGAAAGGAAGTAGGTAGAGCAGGAATTTTAATAGAGCAAGACGAAAGATTCGCCCTATTAGATTATGGAGTTAACTTCGATGAAAATGATAGACCTATTTTTCCCCTTCATGTGAGACCAAAAGATATAGAAATAATAATTTTAACGCATAGTCATCTTGATCATATAGGGGCAGCTCCATCTTTATATATATCAGTAATGCCAAAACTTGGAGCAACTCCTTTGACTTTAGACGTAAGTAAAATTTTGTTATTAGATATGATAAAATTAAATGGGCCCTATTTACCCTTTGATGAACAAAGTATTAATGATATGCTTGTTTCTGCGGAAACCATGAACTATGAAAAAACTTATGAATACGGAAACTTTTTAGTAACGTTAATGGACAGTGGGCATATACCTGGAAGTGCTAGTGTTCTCGTTGAAACAAATAATAATAGAATATTATACACAGCTGATATGAACACTATAGAAACAAAATTAAAAGGTCCACATAAATTGAATGGAGTTAAAGCTGATACGCTAATAATTGAATCTACTTATTCGACATCTAACCATCCTCCCAGAGAGGAAAGCGAAAAAAGGTTTATCGATGATGTTAATGATGTAGTTGAAAAAGGTGGTATAGTATTAGTACCGGCATTTGGAGTCTCAAGAGGTCAAGAAATAATGGCATTACTTGAGGAAAAGGGTTTTGAGTACAATGTATGGGTAGATGGAATGATTAGAGATATAGCAGAACTTTATATAGCTCATAGCGGTTATTTGAGGTCACCACGTTTACTTCTAAAGGCAATGCAGGAACAAAGATTGGTAAAAGGATGGAACGATAGAAGAAGAGCACTTAAGGAACCAGGTGTAATAATAGCTAGCGCCGGTATGATGAAAGGGGGGCCTAGCCTTTACTACCTTAAGAAAATGTCTAATAATTCGAGAAATGCAATTTTTATGGTTAGTTACCAGGCAGAAGGTACTCCTGGAAGGAACATATTAGAAAAGGGTTATTATAGTGATGGAAATAAGAACTTTGATGTTAAAGCAAGGATAGAATGGTTTGATTTTTCTAGCCATACAGACAAAAGAGGTATATTGGAAACAATAAAAGGTATACAAGGATTAAAAAGAGTAGTATTGGTCCATGGAGAACCCGAAGGGCAAAAACTATTATCTGAAGAAATAAAAGGTCTAAATGATAACTTAGAAGTTATAATACCAGATAATGGAGATGAAATAAATTTAGAATAGCTATCCAATTTTAATTATTAATAATTATTTATTTAGATATTACTTTTGATAAAGATTCTTCTATCTTATCTGATAATTCGTTCAATTTATCTATATCTTCTTGTTTTATTTTGCTCTTTACTGTTACTAACGGTTCTATTATTTTGAAACCAGATTTTGCTAATAGCTCCGCCGTTTGCTTGGCTATAGGTCCCCATCCATAGCCCGTTACAATACCTGCTGGTCTATCTCTGCCAAACATTTTAACTTGATACGAATATATCACATTGTTTAAAGGCATAGGTATCGATGAATCATATGTAGGGAATGCAAAAATAATTGCTCCGCTGTTATTCGTTTCTGATAATATATAGGATACATGGGTTTCAGATGTGTCGATCAGCTTTACCTTAACTCCTTTAGATTCTAAATTTTTCTTTATTATATCAACTAATTTAATAGTATGGCCGTACATGCTTATATATAAAATAGAAACTTCCTTTTCGAATTTAGGTTTTGCCCAATCGTAATACAAAGATATTGGAAGATCTATATTATGTCTATAGATAATTCCATGCGCAGGAGCGATTATTTTAATTAATTTTCTTATCTTTTCTATCTTGCTTAATGCATCCAATGTGTTTTTGGTATATCTTCCAACTATATTAATATAATATCTTTTTGCTTCATCAACGTAATATTTAATATCTACCTGATCATCAAATATACCATCTTTAAATCCAGCATAAGAACCAAAGACATCGCATGTAAATAATATACCACTATTTTTTTCCAGGGTTAGCATAGTTTCTGGCCAATGAAGCCATGGAGTATGTATAAACATAAAAGATCTGTTTCCAAAATCAAATATATCATTATCCTTAACAGCAATAATTTTCTCTTCAGGAATATCATAAAAATCTTTAATCATTTTTGATCCTACAAATGAAATTATAATCTTAGCACTATTGGTAAGTTTTGAAAGAGTTTCTAAGCTACCCTGATGATCAGGTTCTAAATGGTTTACTATTATATATTTTATATTATCGAAGTTTTTTACAACTCTTTTTATCTTGTCTAAATAAACATCAGTAAAATACTCCTCCACACCATCAATGACTACATAACCATTTCCCGTATCAACTAGATACGCATTATATGAAATTCCTTCAGGAATGGGCCACATATTCTCAAACATTTTTTTCTTATAATCATTAACTCCTATCCAATAAATTCCTTCATCTAATTTTATTATATTATTGTAATTTTCCATTCTTTCTCACTAAATTTATTTCTATTTAGAATTAACTTTATAAGTATTTAACATGTCATATACATTATTCGTCAAGTTAACAGATAATTTTTATTATAAAACGTCATAAAATCTTAATAGCCTTATTTTAGATATAAAATTTAGATGAGGAATTTGCCGAGTACAGAGCCATAAGGCTGTGAAGATAAATTAAACTGATTTTTGTTTATTTATAATAAATTTTGCAATCTCTAAAAAGCCTTCACCACCTGGTTTTGAGGCAATATATTTTACTGTTCCTTTAACCTCTTCTGATGCATCTTGAGGGCAAGCAGAAAAGTTTCCAAATTTTAACATGTCAACATCGTTTTCGCCATCCCCTATTGTTGCAACTTCTTCTGGTTTATATCCAAGTAATTCGCTTGCAATTTTAACTCCTTGGCCTTTCCCACCGTTTTCTGGCAATATATGTAAAGCATAACCACTCCATAAGACTTTAAAGCCATATTTATTTGAAATTTTTTCTATTTCATTTATGTAGTCTTTTATTTTACTTTTATCCAAATTTTTTGGTATAAAGAAAGCCAAATCATGGAATCTAAATTTATTTTGCCAACTTTCAATAAGACCCATTTTAATAGCTATATCCTTTAGCTCATCTGGAGGCTTGCTATTGCAAACATGTTTATAGCCATGGAAATAAATTATACATCCATTTTCAGCAATAGCGGGTCCTGATGCGCCAATATATCCTCTTAAACCTAAAGTTACGGGCAAGGAATTTCCTGAAATTAAAGAAACTTTAATTCCGTTAGCTTCTAACAATCTTATTCCATTTATTGCTTCAATGCTAATTCTCACATCTCCTCTTCTTATGGTTAATGTTCCATCAACATCTGTAGCAACGTATTTTATCATTTTTAAACCCTTTTTTATTATGATTCTTTCTAATTTAAATTTTCTACTCTTAAAGTTTAATAAGATTACTGAACCTATTAAACTTGAGGTGAATAAATTTGCCCGATGTTATAGAGGAAATAGCTAATAGAAAGATAGTAAAGGACCCAGAATCAATACTTTCTATGATTCCTGACTATTCAGTTGTTGCAATCTCAGGTTTTAATATGATAACTGCACCGGAATACCTTATAGAAAGACTTTATAAATTATATTTAAAGACAGGACATCCAAGAAAGTTATTCATTATCAGTGATACTTTCCCAGGCGCGCCTGGAAGAGGTTTAGATAGAATAGCAAAGCTTATTTATGAAAGAAAAGATGAAGATTTCATTGATGGAACTTTATTTCCATTTTATGGATGGAGTGAAAGCTTACAAAAAATGGTAAGAGAGGAATGGTTCGATGCTTATGCGTGGAGCATAGGAATTATGGCGTATTGGTTTAGAGAAGTTGGAAGTGGTAGGCCTGGAGTTTTAACAAAGGTAGGTCTATACACAACAGCTGATCCAAGATTAGATGGTACGGCACTTAATGAAAAAGCAATGAAAATGAGGAGAGTTAAAGTTCATTTAATTAACATAGATAGTCAAGAATATTTATTATATACTGCTCCTAAGCCTCAGTTTGGATTAATAAGAGCTACAACAGCTGATGAAATGGGTAATTTATCTTTAGAGGATGAAGCTGCATACGGAACAGTGTTAAATATAGCTCAGACAATAAAAGCTATGCCTAATAAAGGAATCAATATTGTCCAAGTTTTAAGAATAGCCCGTTATGGATCTTTAAATCCTAAAGATGTTGAAGTGCCAGGACCTTTGATAGATTATGTTGTTGTTTCGCCTAGAGAATATCATTGGCAAAGCTCTAGCTTTGACTATGATCCAATGGTTTCAGGAAAAATAATTCCACCATTATCTAGAGAACACATAGTACAGAGCGAATTGAATCACAGGAAGATAATAGCTAGAAGGGTTTTGCTTGAGCTTTTAGAATTGTTAAAGAAAAGTGGAAGGCAAATAATAGTTAACTTAGGTGTTGGTATACCCGCTACAGTAGCAGATGTAGCAGTAGAAGAAGAAGTACAAGATCTGATAGTTTTAACAGTTGAATCCGGTACCTGGGGAGGCAAACCCCTTTATGGGGCAGATTTTGGGGCATCAATTGGCCCATTTGCAATAGTTTCTGTTCCAGATCAATTTACTATGTATGAGGGAGGAATAATTGATGCAGCTAGCCTCGGATTTATGCAAGTAGATAGATACGGAAATGTGAATTCTTTTATAATGCCTTCAAGAATACCAGGTCCTGGAGGATTTCCAGCTATAGCAGTAGGATCGCCTCAAATATTTTTTGCCGGCGAATTTACAGCAGGGGACAGAAAGATAGAAGTTAACAATGGCAAGATATCAATATTAAAAGACGGAGAAATAATAAAATTTGTAAACCAGGTATATAAAATAGGTTGTTCTGGTAAAATATTAACAAAATCAAATAAAAATGCGTTGTTTGTCACAGAAAGAGCAGTTTTTCAAAAAGTTGAAGATGGAATTGAATTAAAAGAAATTGCTCCTGGTATAGATTTGGAAAAAGATATATTAGGAAAAATGGAATTCAAGCCAATAATAAGAAAAGAACCAGATATTATGGATCCTAGAATATTTAATAGCAAGAGAATGGGTTTAAAAGAAGAAGCCTTAGAAGCAATAAAAAGATAATTTTTAAAATTTGTATCTCTATTATCTGTTTGGGTGTTAGATGTGCCAATTCAATTGCAAAGCTTAGAAGAATTAGAAAAAATAGCTCAAAAGGGCATAGAATGTAGAGTAAAAAGGAATAAAAAGGATGGTAAGGCAAAAATAAAGGTTAGAACTAATAAATATCTCTATACTTACATAGTTGATAAAGATAAGGTTGATGAAATATTAACTAAGCTAAATTGCAAAAACGTTATTGATTTAGATAAACAAAAACCGAAAGCTGAAAAACCAAAGAAACAAAAGAAAGAAGAAAAGAAAGAAGAAACATCCGAAAAAACTTCGGAAGAACCAAACCAGAAACAAGCAGAAGTGCAAAAAGAGAAGTTAGAAAATAACCAAGAAAGTGAAAATAAGGAATCATAATTTTACGTAATTTAAGAAATTACTTTCTAATTATATTTAACAAATTCTTTGCATATAATGGGTTAACCGAAGTTGATAAGAATCTTATATTTGTATTGCTTAAACAATAAATGTTTTTAAATATATCTACAATTGCATTCGAGATGTATTGCATGAATTCGAACTTAAAGCTATTGAATAAATTTTTTTTATAACATATTTTATTAGAAATGATTTGTCAATCATAGAAATGAAAGATACATAAAGGGGTAATTTCATTGACGCTCCCGACGCCTTGGGATGTCCTCCACCGCCTAAATTTTTGGCTATTACTTGCACATTTGCTTTTTCTCTACTCCTTAAGGAGAGGCTAACTAAATTAAACCCCTTTTTCTTTATAATTACAGCTATATCACTCTTAGATCTAGAGAGCATCATAGCTCCTACTATGCTATCTGATGGTATGTCAACATCCTTAAATACTCCAGATATTTTGCATGAATTCCCATAGGTTTTAATTGTTGATAATATTCCATCAAATCCTTTTAGCTCCTTTATTATATAATCGTTTAAATGAGCCTGCATTTCATCATCCCATATGATTCCATTAATAAATTTTTCGATAACTTTAAACTTCCATTCAAGACCGTTTACTCCATGGTTTGCATAACTGGCTCTAAATAGTTTAGGTCCTAATTCATCATCCCATTTCCATATATCGGAAGCACATATAGCTTTTTCCAGTTTTTCAAGAAATTCATCATTGATTTTGTTAAAGAGTTTTTGTGAATATCTGGCAGCAACTCCTGCTCCGCAAGTGCTTGTATCTACAATAATATTTGTTCCTGTTGACTTTATAAGCTCTATATCTTTTTCATCCCATACATGATGGTCGAACCAATATATATTTACACCTTTTTCTTTTATTTTTTTAAAGTAATTATATACATAATTAATGTTACTTTTATTAGATCCAATATCTATTAAAAAAAGGTAATCACCTGGTTGTAAAGAACCAATTATACCTTCTATAGCAACTTCTACATTATATGGCTCTGCGAATATTACTGTAGAATCATGAAGTTTCCTACCTAAAATTCTTAAAACAGATGCTGCCCCCCCAATTCCATCTAAATCGTTATGAGTTATTATGTAAATTTTGTTATTTTTATAGCTCAATTTCCTTTATAACCTCCTCGATTATAGGTTTTAATAAATTGTAGGTATCATCTAAAGACTGAGGAACAACTTTAGTTCCTCCAACAATTGTTATAAAATTTGAATCTCCTTTCCATCTTGGAACAATGTGTATGTGTACATGCCCAGGGACGCCTGCTCCTGCTGCTTCTCCTATATTTACTCCAATGTTAAATCCTTCAGGTTTATAAGCTTTAGTTAATGCATTTATTGAAACTTTTATCAACTTACTTATCTCCAACAATTCGTCATCATTGAGCTCTATCAAATTTGATACATGCCTATATGGTGCTATCATTAGGTGACCAGAATTATAAGGGTATTTATTCAACATTATAAAAGAATATTTAGCTTTTAATAGAACTAAGGCTTCTTTCATATCAATTTTTAAAGCTTCACAAAAAATGCATTTTTGATTTTCCTCTTTCTTTTCTTCCTTTTTATTGCTGAAATCTTTTATATAACTCATCCTCCATGGCGCCCATAAATTTTTGTACCATTGCTCCGGCCACTCCATGTTTTTCACCTAAATTATCGTACTAACAATTAGTGATATAGGGAGACTAATTAATATAAATAATATATATGGAAGTCCTGGTTGAGCCCAAACAATTTCATTTAGATTCCCATTGCTTTCTTCTATTATTGTTTCATGAGGCTCATCAATAGATATATTTTTTGTTGAGTTTTGAGCAAAGTACCATCTATATTTTTTATTGTTTAAGAGTTCTCTTGCCTTTATTGGAGCTGCACTCAGGCACCTTTTGTTTAATTTCATATTTCTGCAATCCTTAACTGTTAATATGGTTCTTGTTATGAGCTCAAGGATAGAAGCTATGAGCAGAGTTAGCAATATTGGAGGCAGAAAACCTCCGAAAGGATTAATAGGCAAAGAAAGAGCTAAAAAAATGGATGCCCATAGATCTCCAGCTCCCATGTGACCCATCAAATATGCTATAAGTAATCCTAAAACGCTGAAAATGCTAATCGAATAATAAATTAATAGTACTTTAATTGGGTAATAAAATGAAAATGCTAAAATAGATACAACTAATCCTATCTTAGACCCAACATACCAATACCACAAAGGAACTTCTCTATACTTTATATCTAAAACAGAAGCTGGGATAAATATCGCGAAGTTTAATACAACTAAGAAATATGGTAACATTTTTATTATTTCCAATTTCTCCCCTGATATGAATTATTGAAAAGGATTTTTAATATTTTGTTAGTTTATTCTTCTGTATCTCTAACTCCGTATTCTGTTATAGCAAAAACTGTTTCTCCTTCAGGCAAATGGGGAGCATCTACTATTCTAGCAATTCTCTTATTTCCTCTGCTTCTTTTCAATTGAACTCTAACACCAGGCGCATGACCTACTATATTTCCTCCAACAGCTGAAGTAGGATCTCCGTAGAAAACATCTGGTCTTGCCATTACTTGGTTGGTTACTACAACAGCTATATCATAAATTTCTGCTAATCTTATCAATTGATGTAAATGTTTATTTAAAAGTTGTTGTCTCATAGCTAAGTTCTCTCTACCTGGAAATTCGGCTCTAAAGTGACTTGTTAAAGAATCAACTATAACCAATTTTATATTATCTTTTGAAAGCATATCATATAATTGATCAACTATAGCCATTTGATGGTGTGAATTAACAGCTCTTATCCAATATATGTTTTCCATAACTTTATCAGGGTCTAAATTTAAACCCCTTGCTATTTGCTCAATTCTTTCCCATCTAAAAGTTCCTTCAGTATCTATATATACAGCCTTAGCACTTAGGCCTCCTTTTTCTTCTGGTAATTGTACATTTACAGCTATCGAATGACATATTTGTGTTTTACCAGTACCGTATTCTCCAAAGAACTCTGTCATATCTCTTGTTTCAATTCCACCTCCTAACAAATCATCTAGGCTCTTACTACCTGTTGTTATTTTATGTACGTTTAATCTTTCTTTTTTTAATTCTAATGCAGTCCTAAACTTTATATCTAACGTTTCTCTAGCTGCGCTAACTATTTTCTGAGCGGATGGCAAAGGAATTCCTGTTACTTGGGCTATCTCTTGGGGTGTAGCAACGGCTAACGCTTCTATACTTGTATAACCTGATTCTATCAATTTTTGTGCCGTATTTGGACCAACACCTGGTAGATCAGTAATATCTTTAGGTTTCGCTTTATCTTGAGCATTTTTCATGTTTTCATCTGACATAATTAATCCTCCTCAATTAATAAATAATTGTTTTAAGAGGCTATAATTTTATATATTTTAGTATTATATGAGGCTATGATATGATTTGATGGGTTTGCAAGTCTAAAATTCTCGGGTCAGCGAATGTATTAATATTTCCCCAGAAACTAATATATAGGTGCATATTTATGAGGATTTTGATGATACATTTAAAGGATATAAAATATTGGGCTGTTGAAGAAGCTATTGAAAATCCTCCAGACCCTCCATCAAAGTTTGAAGGAAACGAATGTGTAGCAGGCTTTATAAGTGTTGAGGAAGGTGATACTCCAGATTTATCTCATGAAGCTGCATCAGAGTTAGCACAGCATGCGAATAGATTTAAGCTGAACTGCATTGTTGTTTATCCATTTGCTCATCTTTCCTCAAGTTTAGCAGAGCCAAATAGGGCAGTTAATATACTTAAATCAATTGAAGATGAACTGAAAAAAATGGGATTTACTGTTAATAGGGCACCATTTGGCTGGTATAAAGGATTTAGCATTACTTGTCCCGGGCATCCAATGTGTGAGCTATCTAGGACTATAACATCTCCAAAGGGCCCATTCTATATAAAAGATTCAAATAAAATATTGATTAAAGAAGCTATAGAAAATAAAATTTTTGATAATTCTCTATTAAATAATCCATGGGACAACGATTCTATAGGAGCTCAAGAAAAGTTTGGCATTTTATCCGATGGTATAAATTCTATCGGCAAATACGTTATAAATTCTTTAATAGAATGGTTTAATTATAAAAACAATATAGAAAATGTATCAATTTATTCAGGATCGCATAAAGAAATATATGGAATAGATGGTTTATCCTCTACTATTAAATCTTGCTTAGATATGGGTAGATATGTAAAGGATCAAAGTATTATAATTCAAGGCATAATTCCAGGAAGCGAAATAATGATATTACCATTTAAAACAGATAAATCTAAGTTCAATGATATGATAAACGAGCTTATGAATGGAATTATTAATGATACAATCGAAATAGCATCTTCTTCTCAAAGTGGCTTTAATATACCGTATGACATTGATTATGATTTAGATTTAATCTTATATAAATCAAGAAATAATGGACTTGTTTTATTGGGAGGTTTTGGAAATGTTAGGGAAAATTCTATAACTTTCATAGGCCCTATCAGAAACATAGCATCATCGTTAATTGATTATGGTTTAAAAATGGCAGATAAAGGAAAGACACCTAGCCTTCCATTTTGGCTATCTCCATATCAGGTTGCGATTATACCTGTTAAAGAAACTCACGAAGATTATGCAAAAGAAATATTCAATGAAGTATTTTCAATTGGCATACGAGTATATTATGACCCGCCGGGAAAAAGCTTAGGAACAAGAATTAGAGCCGCTGGTAAATCATGGGTTCCTATAATTGCTGTTGTTGGTGATAAAGAGAAGGAATCAAGTACTGTTAACTTAAGGAAGAGATGGTTACAGGGATCCCAAGAAGTTCTTCAATTAGACGATGTTTATAACGAACTTAAAATGCTTAGATCACAAAGCCCATTTAATAGACCTATTAGTCCTCCAGTCTCTTAATTGGCTCATGAAAAGTGTTTTTCTTGCAATAAGGACAATAATGATATAATTCTTTCATTTTATTAAGTTCAAAGCTAACAGGCAAAACCCATTCATTTTTGCATTCCTTACATCTTAGCAACCATTTTGTCACTTCATTCACCTTTTTATGTCTCTAATTATTTTCTCCAGCTTTTAATATTCTCTTAACAAAATTAAATATATACACTAAAAATCTTAATATTTTTTAAAATAATTGATTAAATTGTTAATTGATAATACTTTACTGTATCTTTTATTTTAGAACAACCTAGTTTTTAAAAGTAAAAATTTATAAATATCCATGGAATATTCTATAACATAGTGAGGAATCATGTCGTCTAAGTTACCGCCTGTAAAGGTAAAGGATCCCACAACAGGGAAGGAAGTTACTCTAACTCCGATAAAAGTTTGGACATTGGCTCCAAAGAAAGGAAAAGGAGTCAAAATAGGGTTATTCAAGAGCCCCGAGACAGGAAAATACTTTAGGGCAAAGGTAGAGTAAACTTAAAAATAATATAATTAAATATTTTTTATTTTTTATAATCTCCATTTTTTATCGCGTTTATCATGCCTATTACAGATTCTAGTAAAAACCCCTTAGTGAAAAACTGTATATTTTCATCAATAGCTTTTTTGAAGTCTTCGTCTGCATTCATTAAGTGCTCTGTTATTTTATCTATATCATTAATTCCTGATTGTATATCACTGTTAATAATATCTAGCCAAACTTTTGCTCTCTCTATGCCTAGCTTTAGATATTCTGTTCCATTATCATGTATACCATAATGAGTTGGCGCAATATATTTTGGATTAAGGGCTTTCATT
>ERZ1669250.276-NODE-276-length-26241-cov-3.850302_pt1 | contig 26241 bp, 22 predicted proteins | sample MGYA00579295_ERZ1669250 | MGnify/ENA primary metagenome ERZ1669250 (study PRJEB41166, sample SAMN08046056) | hot springs metagenome | biome: hot spring; feature: acid hot spring; material: thermophilic sediment; isolation source: thermophilic sediment from acid...
TAAACTTGAGCTAAAATCGTTATGCGTAAATTATTTAATAAATACCCTTCAACTTATATATTAACATACAAATTTGCTGGAATATTATAATTTAGAAATAATATTCTTTATAGGTGCTATTCATAACTAATTTAATGCTTTATTTTTAACATTTTAAGAATTAATAGATATACTCAAATATTATCCCAGACATTCAAAGGTAAATCGTGTTCATGAGATTTCACATTACTTATAGCAAAAGAAATAACAAATCTCAATTTTTCTATAAAAAAGTAAACGTTTGAATTTTTAATAATTTAAAATAATTGTGAAAAATTTAAAGAAATATCCCTAGTATTAAAGAATAGAAAATGTTATACATTGGTAATATAAGAACAAGGACATAATATGATCTTTTATTAGTTTAGGCTTTTAATATATTATTAATTTCAAATATAACAATAGAATGGGCCCGTAGCTCAGCCAGGATAGAGTGTCAGCCTCCGGAGCTGAAGGGCGCGGGTTCAAATCCCGCCGGGCCCGTTAACATCACTTAATATTTAAAATCAAAAACACTATATAACACTATTATAAACTATTCTATTTTATTATTTTTGTCCAAAAATTCTTTGTAAGTCTTTACAATATCATCAAGTAATAGAATGCCCAAAAACTTCTTGTTTTCCATAACAATGGCATATCTAGAGCTTTTCATTACATCAAAGGCGTCATATAAGGAAGAATTAGGTCGTACATATGTCGGTGCTGGCAATGAATATTTTATAACTAATTCGTCTTCTTTTGCTTTTATTATATCAGTTAACCTAACAATTCCATGTAAATTATTTAGTTCATCAACTATTGGTAACGAGAATAAATTTAAAGAATTCATTAGATCGATTGCTTTTTTTATATTATCAGTAGGTTTAACAAAAATCTTTGAAATTTTTGCATCAGAAACCTTTATTTTTGTTAATAATGGCATTGAAAACTCAGATGCGTGAGCTGGTGATTCTTGCCTATTTAAGGGTTGTTCATTAAAAATTCCTCTAGAATTTCTGGCAACAAGGTAAGCTGAAGCCAAAGCAGCCATTTCTGCTGGAAGTAATTGTAATCCACCTGTCATCTCAACTACCATCATTGTAACACTTATAGGTACTGAGCCTGCAATACCAAAAGTAGAAAGCATTCCTACTATCATAAAAGGCATTGGTGTAGTTACAAGACTAGGAAACAATAAATGAAATGCATAACCAACCGCTAAACCAGTATAACCACCAATAACTATTCCTGGAGCAAACACGCCTCCTTTAGCTCCAGAGCCTATAGTGAATGATGTAGCAATAATCTTTGCTAATGGTAATAAAAACAAAGCTATAATTAGGGGAAACATAGATGGCACTGCATTGAAGTTTGAAATGTACCAAAGCCATCCATATCCTTCTCCCATAACTTCAGGGAAAAAGATAGCAATTAATCCAGCTATTATCCCACCAACTAAAGCTTTCTCAATTATATTTTTAAATCTTAAATCCAAAAATTTTTTTGTTTCAAACATTAAATATGGATATAAAATTGCCATACCTCCTGCTATTAAACCAAGCAGTACATAAAGAGGTAATCTCTCAGGATTAAATGGTAAGGAATAAGTTCCAAATATAGGAGAAAAACCAGTTATAGAGGAAAATATAACATAACCTATACTCGATGAAATTAATGAAGGATATATTACATTAGGTTCTAAATCTCGCTTATAGAGTAGTTCTGCTGCCAGAAGGGAACCAGCAAACGGAGTTTTAAAGATAACTCCAATTGCAGAACCCATACCTACCGCTGTTGCTATTCTTCTATCTTCTGGAGTACCTCCTAATAAATCTATTATAGTTTGTCCTATGCCAGCTCCCGAGTGGGAAGCAGGACCTTCTCTACCTGCACTACCACCTAAACCTATAGTCATTGAAGATGAAAGTATCGATGCTGGAATTTCTATAAATCTTATCCTAAGACCTCTATGAAATGCTCTAATAGCTACATCACTTCCTACCTCTTTTGTTTTCATAAACAAAGCTATTATAACTGATAAAAATGTGGCAACACCTATTACTATAGGCAGGAATAGTAATTTTTTAAAAGAGGCCCAATAATTCATATAAAATGATTGTCCTGGATGAGGTAAAGAAACTCCAATTATATTTCTTAAAATCATGTGTTCTATAACGAAGATATTTAAGTAATATAAAGATAAATCCGCTATACCTATTATTACACCTATTATAATACCATATATAAACCATTTTTCATAATATGGCAAATTTGATATTTTCATCTTAGATCACGTTAAGCTATTATAAAATAAGAATTTAAATTTGATATAATTTATTTCCATTCAAAGGTAGTGAAGGCTTGACAAATCTGTGAACCGTTCTGGGGTAACATCTCATCCTTTTACATTTCAACTCTCCAATCTAGCATACAACAAGATCTTATAAATAATCATCTTCATCCTAAATGACAAGATTCCCTAAATTATAGTGAAAGTTTTTAAGATCTTAAGGGTTACCTCTTTTATGAGTTCTGCTCTTCTTCCTTCTTTTGTTATTGTAAAAATAATCAACTCACCCCCCGATTTTTAATTGACCAATGGATTTCAAGGTAGCATCTAAATACCTGTTAAAATCAAAAACTTTTACCTACGCATTATAAATGAGAGATTTGTTGTTCATTTTACCATTTATTTTCTCATGTTAAGCTATCTTTTATCTTTTGTAAAGACTCTCTTATAAAATCATTATTACATCTTTCCATAACTAAACTAATATTTTTTTCTATTATTTTATTATTAATGTTTACATAAGAAGACATAAGATTCATTTTTATAGCGCTCTTGCATGATATAAATTTTAAAACGTTTTTTAAACTAGAACAATTAACAGAATAAAAATCTATTGAATCACAAATGTCGTAATCATTTACGTGACTTAATTTAATTTTTAATAGATAGCTATATATTAATTTTGCTTTAAATTCCAAATCATCTTGATTATTTGATTCTGAAACTAGTGGAATTAATTCTCCCACATTTGATACACCTTTACAAATTTATTAAAGTGTAACAACTATTTAAATCTTTCTCTATAGCACACCAATACAGCAGTTATAATAATTAGCAATTATTTAATGTAAATATTTTAAAAATATATAAGAATGTATGATTACAAATTAATTCAGGTGATGTTGTTGATCAAACTGAAAATGCCCCCAAAAATTAAAATTTTAGAGGCAGCTGGTGCAATTGCTGACGGAAGAATTACTATAGAGAAGGCTAATGATGAAACAATTATTGCTAAGGTTATAAGCAGTGAAAGAGACAAAACTTATAAAGTTATCATAAAAAAGGCTAATGATGATTATATTGTTTATAGTGACGATAATGGGACAAAATTAAGAGGATACGTTGGCTATCCCATAATATCAGTTATGATGCTAACTGGGTTACTAAGTAGGGACCAAAACGTTGAAGATGCTCTTAAAGAAATCGAATGGCGTAAGTTAAATGAAACATATAAAAAATACTACGTTGTTGAAGAAATTGTTTTAAAGAAAGCCGAGCCAAAACTTCCTAGATCTTATATATTAGATTTTAGAAATAACATATTGAATGAATTAGAAAAGATTAAAATTTTTTATGATGAGAATCTTTCTTCATTAGCATGATGTCGTAATGCAAATCTATGAGTAGATTGTAAAACCATAATTTTTAATTTCTCCAGACTTAATTAAATCTAATCCGATATAATTGTGATAAGCATCAGGTGCTCCACTCATAGGCTCTAAAGCTACTGCTCCTTTAATGCCTGTATAAATTTGAAAATAAGGCATTTTAATAGTTTTTATAATAATAGTTGAGTATTTAGAATCTAATTTAACTTGATTACCTATATAGAAACAATCGTCATATTCTTTATTTCCTTCTATTTCATAATCTATTAGTTCCCCTGTTGGAATTTTGTTTATACTAGCACACTTTTTTACTTGAGTCGGATTAATCTTCCAGGAATCTTCTATAATAAAATATGGATGAGCTCCAACAGTTAATGGGGCTTCATTACTACCAACATTTTTTATAAGAAATTCTACATTAAAACTTTCTCTGTTTATAACATATTTAATATTTATATTTAATTCTGATGGATAACCATTATCTTTAAGATTATAGGATAAAGTTATAGAATTGCTGCTTTTATTAATAACCTCAAATCTTTTATTTACTATTAAACCATGTATGGCGTTACCTTCACTGTTCTTATTGAGAAAATATTTTTTACCATTAAATTCATACTCTCCTCCTTTAATTCTATTAGCAAAAGGAACTAAAATTGCCATACCGCTATGAGTTGGATTATTTATATTACCGTGCAATAAAATATCTTTACCGTTTATAACTATTTTTTCTACATACGCGCCTACTTCATTAATAATCGCCTCTGACGCAAAATTCCTTATCTCTATCATCCTAATCACACTTTAAAATATATAAAAAAGAATTTAAGTAGTTAATCTTCATTATAGGATTGATAAAAATGACGTACTTTAAACTAGAAAAAGAATTTAAAGGAGACGAAGAAAAGGTTTGGAAAATAATTTCAAACATCTCTGACATACCTAAATACTGGCATGGACATAGAGAGATAAATATAGTGAAAAATGATGAGAAAAGTATTGAGGCTCTTGTAAAGTTTGTCTTCCCTTCAGTAGCAAAAGTTAGGTATGAAATTAATTATGAGAAAAAAGAAGTAGTAGCCTATTATCTAGATGGTCCATTCAAAGGAATTTCAAAATTAAGGATAGATAACAACAAATTAATCAACGAGTGGGATATAAGATTTAGCGGCTTATTTAAATTGATCTCTCATTGGGAAACTAATCATTTTAAGAAAGGAAGTGAAGATGCATTAAACAGAATATTAAATAATATTTAAAATAAATTCCAAATTTTTAATATATGTATCTCAACAAAATATAAATAAGAATACCTTATCAAACAAAATATAATGAGCTAAGAAACGGTGCTGTTCATGAACAAAGACAATGTAGCTGATAGTAGCAATTTTGAATCTAAAACTGAATACTTAAGACTTAGAAAATCAAGCAGGCTGAAAAAAGGGCTCTCTTTTAAGGATCTACTTTTCTTATCACTAGGTGGACAAGCCCCATTTCTATCGTTATTAACTTATGCAACAAGCGTTATATTATATTCATTTCTTTTTTCGCCAATAATTATAGTGTTCGGTATGTTATTAGTTTTAATAAATGGTATAGTTGTCTCTAAACTATCAAAAAAATATGAAGAAGGTGGAGGATACTATATATATGCAATGTATAGCCTAACTAGAAGGCTAGGCTTGGAAACAGGTTGGATGTACATTTTTTACTCATCTTTTTATGGAGCTGCGTATATAATTGGATCAAGTTTTGTCCTACACTTTGTTTTTAATTTAAATCCATTATTATCTGCTTTAATTGTATTTATTCCAGCATCAACTTTTTTAATTATAGGAATTAAGCCATCAGCTAAATATGCTGAACTATCAGGAATAATAGAAATTATAGTTATAGCAGCTATTTTCGTTATTAGTATCTATTTATCTAATTTCCACTTTTTCAATCCTATACAAAAGATACCTCCACTAGGCCAAATAGCAATATCTTTGTTATTTGCTATAGGTATTCCAACAGGCTATGGATCCATAACTCCCTTATCAGAAGAAAGCATAAATAGTAAAGATATTGGAAGAGTAGTACTTTTGGTCATTATTATTGGAGGATTAATAACAAGCCTTGCCATATATGGTATTATAGATATAGGTTTATATAAATCACAATTATCCACTATATTATCAAGCACAGCGCCACTTCTTTCGTTATTAAAGACTAACTTTGGTATAGTTGGTTTGCTTATTATGGTTTATGCCGCTATTAGTGATGGTATACTTGCTTCGCTTTCTTTCATGTTAGGTACATCAAGAACTGTGTATGCAATGTCACAAAGGGATATGCTACCAAGCGTGTTTACATGGTTAAGAAATAATGAACCAATCATGGCATCTATTTTAACAGCATTTATATATGGGATTATCTCATTCTTAGGTTTGGCTACAATAAAAAATCCTTTTTACCTCTTCTTAGAACTGGGAGCACTAGCAGGATTAGCAAATGTGTTTGTACATTTATCTGCGAATTTTTCTCTTATATTTTCATCAATAAGAGAACTTAAAAGGAGGGCATCTATTATAAGCAATTATGCAATAAGAAAAATTATTAATTTTATTTTAACCAAAATTGGAGATATAATTATAGGTTTAGTTGCTGCATTATTTTCTCTGATAGTATTAATTTATTCATTAGGTACAGTGAACAAAATAATTGAAAATTTATTTATGGGATGGATAATAATTGGTTTCCTGTATGCTGAAATCGTGGACAGCATTAAGCAAAACCATAATCATTGAATCTTTTTTACTATTGCTTCTGTAATATTAACCCATTTAATTTGATAACCCAAATAATCTAAAACTTCTATTATCCATTCGCCGTATCTATCAACTAGTTCAGAAATCTTCTTGTTATTAAAATCTTCCTTTTTAATTTCTTCTAAAAATTCATTTTTAATTAAATAATTCTTTAACCTCGTATAACCTACTATATTGTAATTACCTTCTTTAATGTTTTCCTTAGGTACTTTAAATCTTTTAGATACGTCATTGTAGGAAATTACATTTTCGTTTAAATTAATAGTTTTATTATCTTTACTTTCAATCTTATTGATTAAATTGTTATATATTTTATTTATTAAATAATATACAGCAGCTATGTTGATCGTTTTTTTAAACTTTATTATATTTTCATTATTAAAATCTTCGTACCCTAATGATTCATCAACAACAAGTATTAAAGGTAATTTAATTTCTCTAACTTTTTCTGATTTCCTTCTTAAATATTCTTTTGTCCAAAAACCAACTATTTCAACGTATATGTTAATGTTATTTTTTGATAGCATAAAATCTGGAATAAATATTGTATTGTTAACTATTAGAGGTTGAGGTTCCCTTATTATTTCCCAATCCTTCGCAATAATTTTCATTTTAGAATAGAAATCTTTTTCTATATTGCTATCAAAAGTTATTTCGCTATATATTTCTTCTAGAGGAAATTCCGCATCATCATTTTTCGTTTCCAATATGTAAGTCCTATTATATTTTCCCACAAATTCTGCCTTAATCTTCCACACTTTATTTGAGACTATTTGAGGCAACAGCATAGATATTGACCTACCATATCTTTCTGTTAGTCTTAACATTGAAGCCGGACCATAAAATTCAACCCTAAGTGGATCATTATATGCATCATACATTAAACCTAATCTCTTTGCAGTAAACAGCAAATCCTTCCATTTATTGCTAATAAAAACATCAACTCTTAAAGTTTTCATTAGTGCCGTTTGAAGCAATTCAAAATTATATTCCCTTAATAGATTTTCAGGGATCAATTCTGGCACTTTTTTTATTATCATTTCTTCCTCTAAATCAGCAAAAATGTATTTTAATGGATCAACACCTATTTCTTCTTTAACTTTTTTCAAGATTTTTTCTTTTTCAGAATCATCAATAACAGGCCCGTAGGAATAAATCCTGCTTCTAATAATTCTTGGATCTATTGGGGATTTATTTTCTACGATAGATTTTCTAAGTAATAATGTTGATATTCCTTCAACCAATTTTGGATCATAAGCCTTTTTTAAATATTTTATCTCATTTTTGAATTCTCCTATAGATAAATTTTCTTTTAGCAACGAAGCCATTTCTTCTATTAAATCTTTCTCATTATTTCCTATATATTCAAGATATACTTTATCTTTTTTGTATTTTACTCTTAATAAATCAGTGCTAAACACCTTTTCTTCTCCTCAAACTAAGACTATAATCAGATGTTCCTTTCGTTACTATTTCAATAAGTTTTGCTCTCTTTCCCTCTTTAACTCTAAGTATTCTACCTAATCTCTGTATGAATTGCCTTCTAGTTCCATAACCTCCCACTATAATAGCAATGGATGCATCGGGTATATCAACTCCTTCATCAAAGACATTTGATGCTACAATTACCCTATATTTACTATTTCTAAAATTATCCATAATTTCCTTCCTTTCATCTTTCGGTGTCTTATATGTTACAACAGGAATCAAAAATTCTTTTGATATCCTATAAGCCATAGTAGTATCTCTTGTAAAAATAATAATTTTATTATCTTTATAAAGATTTAATAGTTCTTTTAACTTTTTTATTTTTGAATTTGAATTTATAGCAATATTAGTCGATTCATACCAAAGTTGTAAAGCTTCTCTAGCTTCCTTATTTTTACCTGCATAATAGAGAAATCGTTTAAAATCATTAATACTTTTTAATTCTATGTTTAATCTATTTAAAATTTCTTTCATTTTCCTTCTCATTTCTTTATATCTGATCTCTTCATCTTCTTCTAAGTTAACATAAATTCTTTCAACATCATATTCAGCTAAATACTTTCCAGATAATGTTTCAGGATTTATCTTATATATAACAGGTCCTACCAAATCAAGCAAGAATGTATGCCTACCATCTTCTCTTTCCGGAGTTGCAGTTAATCCCATTCTATATGGAGCAGGGCTTAATTGTGCTATTTCCATATACCCTTCAGATGGTAAATGATGAACCTCATCAAAAATTAAAAATAAAAATTTGTCCCCTAATTCATCAATTTTAGAGTATGCACTATCATAAGTAGTTACAGTAATTCCGTGAACTTCATCATACCCTCCACCAATCCTACCTGGTGTAACACTTAATTCTTTAATTACTGCCCTATACCATTGCTCAAGCAAATCTATTGTAGGGACTATAATTAATGAAGAAGATTTTAAATTGGAGATTGCCTTTAATGCTATATGCGTCTTTCCAGCTCCTGTAGGCAATACAATGATTCCCCTCTTAACCTTTAACCATAAGCTTAATGCCTTTTCCTGATAAGTTCTTAACTTTATTCTGTCATTAATAATGGGAAAAGGGAGTGGGTCTAAAACAGAATCTTTAACGCTTATACCAGACTCTTTAAAATAGTCAATTATTTCTTTATATTTATAAGCTAATGATATATACTTCTTCATTTTTTCGTCGTACTTCATTTGTGGTGTATAAGTATCGGAAACTATCAATCCTTTATAATAGCTTATTCTAACCATATTTGCTCCTACAATTACTGGATTATATTTTACCTTAATAAATTCTAGCTATTTTAAAAAATTAAAATAAACAATATTCTTTAGATATAAGTAATTTTGATGCACATATTTTAAAATTATTTTATTTATTCCTTGTTCTTTAAACACATAATTATTCACAATAATTTTTATAATCATTGACTAATATAATCTCTTCTCTTCGCTCTAAAGGATAAAGGATACCTTGAGTATTAGGTTACATCACTTAATGGATTCTGCTCCTTTATTCATGTTTTCTTTAGTTTCTTTGCACTGTTGGAATAAAATAACTTCTTCTCTTAAAATTAACAACAAATATTTTTACTTTTTAATCCAAACAAATATCGAATGGCATAGGTCTAATTAAAAATGATAACTATAAAAGCTCTAATCTCAACGAAGATAATATATTTGTAAACTGATTTATAAAAATGTAGCTATCTTATTTTTATAAACATTAATAAATCATAAACATAACTTGTAAAAACGGAAGGGGTTGATTTTGAGCACTGAAGAAAGGAAACTAGAACATATCGATATAGTAGTTAATGAAAATGTACAGTCAAAAGAAAGCAATCTATTGGATTACGTTAGATTTGTTCACAATCCTTTGCCTGAAAATGATTTAGATTCAATAGACTTAAGTAAAGATTTTTGTGGCAGTAGTCTAGACGCACCTCTTGTAATAACAGGTATTACAGGAGGACATCCAGAAGCGGAAAAAATAAATGATAGCATCTCAAAAGTAGTAAACAAATTTAATATAGCAATGGGAGTAGGAAGTCAAAGAGCAGCCATAGAAAATCCTAAATTAATTCATTCATTCAGCATAGTTAGAGAAAATGCGCCTCATGCATTTTTGATTGCTAATATAGGAGTTGCCCAATTGAATAAAGGTTATAGTATAAAAGAGTTGGAAAAAGCAATAGATATGATTAAGGCTAACGCTATTGCAATCCATGTAAATCCTGGACAAGAGGCTTATCAGGATGAGGGGGATACAAATTTTTCAAATTTAATTTCAAAAATTGAAGAAATAAATGAAAAAATAAGTGTACCTATCATAATAAAAGAAGTTGGTAATGGATTGAACAAAGAACTTATAAAAGTTCTAAGGTCTATTGACATAAAATGCTTTGATGTAGCAGGGTTAGGTGGAACAAATTGGATAAAAACAGAAAGCATAAGATCTAGGAAAAAACATGGATATCCTTTAAAAGAACCAGGCAAGTTGGCTGATTTTTGGGGAAATCCCACAGCTTTAAGTATAATAGAAGCGAGAATGGGCGCTATGGACTCTTACATTATAGGAAGCGGTGGAATTAGAGATGGCTTAGATGCAGCTAAGGCAATAGCATTAGGCTCTGATATAGCAGGAATGGCTTTTCCTATTTTAAAAATTTTAAAAATAGAGGGTGAAAAGGGATTGGAAAATTATATAAAGAAAATGATATACCAACTAAAAACTGTTATATTTCTTTCTGGAGGTAAAAATGTTTATTCATTATGGAAATCCAAAATAACAATATGGGGGAGGCTAAGGGATGAGCTTTTAATTAGAGGTATTGAACCAAATGAATATTTGAACAAGAGAACACAAGCATTATTATGGAGGATGAAAGATCATGTCATATGAGAATTTAAACAAAGTAGGAGAAAAATATGCGTCGCTTATAGATTCGTATATTTCAGACATATTAAGGGGGGAACCGGAGGATCTTTATAAAGCTGCCATGCATTTGATTAAGGCTGGAGGAAAAAGATTAAGGCCAATGATAACTCTTGCGTCATCAAAAGCTCTTGGAGGTGCCCCTTCAGAAGCAAAAGCAGTTTATTATGCAGCCGCGGTAGAGATTCTTCATAATTTCAGCTTAGTGCATGATGATATAATGGATAATGATGATTTTAGAAGAGGTATACCTACTGTACATAAAATATACGGAGTTAATTGGGCCATTTTAGCTGGAGATCTGATGTTTTCTTACGCATTTTTAACGCCATATCTAGCTATTAGAGCTGGCGCAGATTATAAGGAAATTGCAAAAGCCATTGAAGTTATTGGAGACGGGTCAAGGAAGATTGCAGAGGGTCAAGGATACGATATTATGTTTGAAAAAACATGGGACGTTGATGAAAAAGATTATCTAAAAATGATTTACTTAAAGACAGGTGCATTAATAGAGACCTCTTCAAAATTAGGAGGTATAGCATCTAATTCCGATGACGAAATAACAGAGCTTTTGGGTCAATTTGGAAGGTTTGTAGGGCTTGCATTTCAAATAAGAGATGATATATTAGGAATATTCGGTGATCCAGCAAAGACAGGAAAGCCTATATATAATGACTTGAGAAGAGGAAAGAAAACTATTTTAGTTTTATATGCATCTAAAAGGAAGAGCGAGTGGAAAGAATTCTTTATTAAACTTTTTTCCGGCAATCAATCTGATGAGAACATTAAAGAAGCTGTTGACATTATTAAAGAATCTGGATCGTTAAACTATGCAGAAATGCTAGCCAAAAATTATTACAACAACGCTTTAGACAGACTTGATTCTATTGAAAAAATGGGTTTAATAAAGGACGAAGAATCATTTAAGTCTCTTAAAGAACTAGCTGAATTTTCAATAAATAGGGACAAATAGGGGATAAAGTTGAGCGAGGATTTAGAAAGCATAGTTTGGAAATACACTTTGTTAAATGCATTTGAACATGGGGGGAAAGCTCAAACAAACAGTGTAATGTCTATGATATTAGGAGAGAGAAGTGATCTTAGGCAGAAAGCTAGAGAAATTTCCAAAATAGTCAGTAATTTAGTTGAAAAAGTTAATGCAATGAGTATTGATGATCAGAAAAAGGAAATAGAAAAGCTTGGAATAAAGATAGAATCTAAAAAAGAAGAAAAAGAAGAAAAAACACTTCCTCCTTTGCCAAATGCTGAAATTGGTAGAGTTGTAACCAGGTTTGCACCGAATCCTGACTTCGTAATACACATCGGAAATGCAAGACCAGCGATATTAAGCTATGAGTATTCAAAGATATATAAAGGGAAGATGATTTTAAGATTTGAAGATACTGATCCAAGAACAAAAACTCCAATAAAAGAAGCATATAACCTAATAAGAGAAGATTTGAAATGGCTTGGAGTCATACCTGATGAAGAATATATACAAAGTTTAAGAATGAACTTATTTTATGATGTTGCAAAAGAAATTATAAAAAACGGGTGCGCTTACGTTGACAAATCAGGTGATGAAGGCAAAAAGCTTTTATCTAAACAGATGGAACCACCTGATAGAAATACTTCTCCAGAAAAAAACTTAGAAGAATTTGACAAAATGATAAACAATTATTATAAGGAAGGAGAAGCTATATTAAGAATAAAAACTGATGTTACCCATCCTAATCCAAGCATTAGAGATTGGATTGCATTTAGAATTATCGATACATCGTCTTATCCGCATCCGCTTGTAGGAGATAAATATGTAACGTGGCCTACATATAATTTTGCTGTAAGCGTTGATGATCACCTATTAGGTATAACGCATGTATTAAGAGGGAAAGAGCATGAACTTAACACAATGAAACAGGAATATATATACAAATGTCTGAAGTGGAAAATGCCTATTTATATTCACTTTGGCAGATTGAAATTAGAAGGATTTATAATGAGCAAAAGCTATATTAGGAAAATCATGTCTGAGAATCCAAAAGAGTTCTTAGGTTATGATGATCCAAGATTTGGTACAATTTCAGGACTGAGAAGAAGAGGCATTTTACCTGAATCTATAAAAGAGGTTATATTAGAAGTTGGCATAAAAAGCGGAGACGCTAAGTTAAGTTGGATTAACTTAGCCTCAGTTAATAGAAAGAAATTAGACCCGATAGCAGACAGATTAATGTTTGTGGAAAACCCAGTTAAGGTAAGTGTAGAACAACCTACATGCTTAAATGCAGAAATACCATTACATCCTGATGCGCCAAACAGGAAAAGGTCTATAAGTATTTGCAATGGCGATGAAGTTTTTGTAGATGAAAAAGATCTAAACTTAAAAAGATTTAGACTCATGGAATTAGGTAATTATGAATACAAAAATGGATCATTAAAGTTTATTAACAAGGATATTAGTTATGCTAGAAAAGAGAAACTACAAATAATCCAATGGGTTCCTCATAAAGAATTCAAAGAGATTTTAATTAGGGAACCCTATGGACTTCAATTTAAAGATCATAAGGGAGTTGTAGAAAATTACATTAATAATTACAACAAAGGTTCTAGACTCCAATTTTTGAGATTTGGCTTTATAATAATTGACAATATAGATCCATTAATAGGATTTTTAACTCACAAATGATTTTAACAATTAAAGCTTAAAACAACGTATATACTTAATATATTTTAGGAGAAAAAATTTGATAATTGTCTATGGAAATCAAGTAATATATCTAAATGTAAATGCTATATTATATATAGTAAGTGGCATTGTTGCCTTATCAGTTAGCCTAGTTTCATTTAAATATAATAAAATAATTAAGGAAAATGTATTAAATTATATTAGTTTAGGATTTGCCTTATTAGGTTTAGGACTTATTATACAAGGTTCATTAATGATATTATTATCTTTTAATATAGCAAGAATATCAGAAGACTTAAGAGCAACTTATATTTCTTCTCTAATATATTTATTTTTACAATTAATAGCATATACTATAATTACTATAGGATATACTAGGGAAGCATATTGGAGCAATGCAGAACCATTGCTCATTACAATAATTTTAACAAAGAAGAGAGAATATTTTTTATTAGGCGCATACGTATTTGATGCAGTTCAAATAATATTAATATTTTTATTAGGACTTATAGTATTTTCAGGCTATTTAATTCATATGAAAAATAAAAATACTTTCTCATTGCTCGTTTTAATAGCCTTCTCATTAATGCTAATTTCCCATATAGTTTATTTGCTGTCATCTCTATCATTTTCAGTAAATTACTATTTTATAGCAAACATAATACAATTTTTGGGTTTCCTTTCGTTATTAATATTTTTAATAAGGAGTGGTCATATTGGTAGAACAAAAGAAAAATAGATCAAGAGTAAAGATATACTTAGACATATTGGAAACCATAGAAAAAGAAGATAAAGCGAGATTAACAAGGATTATGTATAACGCGAATATTCCCTATGATAGATTATTAAAATATATAGATGAATTAAAACAAAAAGAAATAATAAATGAGATAAATGATGGAGACAACAGATATTATATCTTAACAAACAAAGGTAAAGAGTTTGTAAAAGAACTCAAAAAGATTGATTCGTTTCTAAGGGGATTTGGTCTAAGCTTATAGACAGTTTGTCTATACTGTCTGTACTTGCTAGTATATATTTATCATAATTTACGTTTCTTTTTGGGGGATATAATGAAAGGACCAATTATAATATTTGGCGCCGATGGTTATATAGGTTGGCCATTATCAATACATTTAGGAGTCAAATATGACATACCAATAATAATGGTTGACAATTTTTCGACAAGAGCATTAGTTAAATCAGTAAAATCTGATTCATTAACACCGATAAAGTCTATGTCAGAAAGACTAATAGCTTATAAAGAAACCTTTGGAAAAGACAATCTAATATTTGAACCAATTGATGCAAGAGACCCTGAGCAAGTTGATCATTTAATTTCAAAATATAAACCTGAGGCTGTTGTACATCTCGCACAACAAAGGAGTGCTCCTTTTAGTATGATTGACCAAGAACATGTGCTTTATACAGAAATTAACAATGTTATTTCGAACATAAATATAATGTTTTCATTAATAAGGCACTCTCCAGGAGCTCATTTGCTTAAAATGGGCTCTATGGGAGAATATGGAACACCTAATATAGAAATCACGGAAGGAGATATAGAAATAGAATATAAAAATAGGAAAACAAAAGTTATGTTTCCTAGGTTTGGACAAAGCTACTACCATCTTACAAAAATTTTCGATACGTATAATTTGCTTTTAACAAATAAACTTCATGGAATCAAGGCAACTGATGTTATGCAAGGAGTAGTATATGGAACTAAAATTGACGAAATAGTTAATGAATCATTAGAAACAAGATTTGATTTTGATTCCAATTGGGGAACCGTTATAAACAAATATGTAGTCCAAGCTGTAATTTTAAATGAACTGTTAATTTATGGAAAAGGGAAACAAACAAGAGGATTCTTATCATTATATGATAGTATTAATGCCTTAACTCTATTATTAGAGAATCCACCTAAAGAAGGAGAATATAGAGTTGTTAATCAGCTAGATGAGATCTATAATACATTAGAGCTCGCTAACAAAGTATTAGAGATAGCAAACGAATTTGGAATTAAACCAAATGTAAAGCACATAGATAATCCTAGAGTAGAGGCAGAAGAACATTATTATAGCGTAGAGCATAAAATCCTGCCGTCCCTTGGATTTTCAAGGAAAAAAGATATTAAAGACGTAATTAGAGAAATATTTGAAACAGTAATACAATACAAACACAGAGCTATGATTCTAAAAGAACTCATATATCCAACGGTAAAGTGGAGAAACTTAAAACACATGAGATCAGATTTATTCCCGATGCCAGAAGAATATATGAGAGTATTGAGCAAAAATGAAATTATGAAATACTTTGGTCCAGTTATTGAAGAAAGGATAGGGTGAAAATTAATGAAAGTTATGTTAGTTTCTGAGATCGATGGTAAAACAAAAAAATTAAGAAGAGGGTCATATTTAAGATATAAATATCCTCCAAAAGGTGTTCAATATACTATATTTAACGATGTTATCCCTTTATTTAAGAATTCATCAAATTACGAATTTAATAAAGATAATGTGATATCAACTCTTTCCAGATTAATATTAAAGGGATTATCACAACCAATTCCTAAGGATGAAAAAATTATACACTCATTCTTTTGGAATTTTTATCTATATTCAAGACCATGGATACATGAAAATGATGAAAGTCCTAGCCAATTCTTAGATCAATACTATGGTGGAAAAGGATTTACTTATAATATTGCACTAGATTTTCTAGTTTATTATCTTAACTCTTCTCCTTGCAGAGCAATAATAACATGGTCTGATTGGGCTAGAAAAGGTTTTATAAAAGACGGTGTTGATTCATCAAAAGTTGTTTTAATTCCTCCTCCAATGCCGATCAAAGCAAGTAACAAAATTGAGCACAAAGGAATCAATATATTATTTATAGGCAGAGATTTTATTAGAAAAGGAGGAGATATAGTATTAAAAGTTTTTATTAAATTATCAAAAGAGTTTAATGATTTGAACTTATTTTATGTTGGCTCAATACCAAATAATATAAAGAAATTAATCAGCAGTTATAAAAATATATATCATTTCAGTAACCCTGATGATAACGTTCTTTATAAAAAAATAATACCTGCATCAGATATTACATTTTTACCTACTAGATACGATGCTTATGCATTAACGATCCTAGAATCTATGTCCTACGGTGTTCCAGTAGTTTCGTCAGATATTAATTCTATAAGAGAATCCGTAATTCATGGATACAATGGATTTGTGGGCAAAAATGAATATGATTATGAAAAATATCTGTCGATATTAATTTCGGACGAGTATGTTAGGAAATCGTTTTCTGAAAACAGCATTTCACTAATTAAAGAAAGGCACAATCCAGAAACAGTTGGTATTGAACTTACAAAAGTTTATGAAAATGTTTTATCAGGGTTATAATTTTATGAATAGAACCTTAAGTAATAGGGTTCTATTTGTATCTACATCGATAGTTAGGTTTTCTTCTATTATAGCCCAATCAGTTTTGCCTTTATATGCGTATTCACTTAATATAACTCCTTTTTATATTTCCATAATAATTGCAATTTTATGGGTTTTTAATGGTATTGGTTCGCTATTAATTAATGTTTCAAAAAAAGTTAATAACTTCATCGTAATGAGTTTTTTAATTACTCTAATGGGATTTATTTTAATAATTTTTTCAAAAAACTTCTTTTACTTAATTATTTCAGTAAGTCTTGTAGGATTAGGATTAGGCTCTATATCTATTCTATTGGCGCCTTCAATGCATATCGATAATAAAGGATTCGAAGGCATAGGCCTATACTCTTTTGCTTTGTCTTTAGGTTTAATACTTGGAACATTATTTTCATCTATTATACTTTCATACCTCTCATTTTTCTATATATTTATTTTCACAGCTATCTTATTGATTATTCCAATAAGCTTAGCTTTAAAATACAAGTTTAATCGTCATGATTTCAAATTAATATTAAAATTTAACATTATTTTTTCAATCATGAGGAATAAAAAATTTTCCAAATATTTTATTTTAAATTTTATCTATTCTTTTACGTTACCATTAATAATATCATATTGGGGAATTTATGAAGAAAATTCAGTTAAATTAAAATCAAATATTGTTATGCTCTCTCTATTTTTATTATTCTTAACCTCTTCCATAATAAGGTTCAAATCAATAAAATCTAGCGAAAAAAATCTTGTGAGACAAGAAACTGTAGCAATTTTAGTTCTTCCAATTTCATTTATTCTTTTGAACATTCATAATATATATATTAATATACTTGCATTACTCCTATTTGCCATTCCGCATTCAATTTTATATCCAACTTTTCTTTATAATGCTTATAAATCGTTAAACAAGAATAACATAATTGCTGGTAATTTATTATTTTCTGCTTCTTCTGGAATTGCCGAGTTTTTATCCCCTATATTCGCACTAGGTATAATAAATATGTTTACTATAAAAAGTCTGTTTTTGTTTGCATTACCAATATCCTTTTTAATGTTGATATTTTATTTTAAATGATTGAAGGAGATCCCAATTGAGAAAAAGTAGTATGCTAATCATAGGAATCATAGTAATGTCATTCAATTCTATATATCAATATTCATGGAATGCCTTTGCACCCCTATTATCATCAGGATTTAATGCTAGCTTAAGTCAAATATCACTAGCATTTTCGCTATTTGCAATATTTTCAACTATTTTTCAAGTAATTGGAGGTTATATAGCAGACATTTATGGCCCAAAAATTATAGGTATTTTATCATCAATATTATCATCAATTGGTTTCTTAGGTACCTATACTAGCAAAAATCTACTTTCGTTTTATGCTTTCTGGTCAATAGGAAGCGCTGGTGAAGGAATCCTATATATGATTGCATCTAATTTAGCTGTAAAATGGTATTATGAAAAAAGAGGATTTGCTACAGGTCTAGTTTCATTTGGATTTGGTTTAGGAGCAACTATTGCAAATCCCTTCATTATTGAATCTAAATCATTTAGAGAACCTTCTTTAATTATAGGAATTATAGAGTTAATATTATTACCAATACTTCTTTACTTTTCAGATTATCCTAAAAAAGGGATTTCTGGTATAAGACCAACTAAAATTATAGTAACAAGAAAATGGTGGTTAATTTATTTTTCATATGTTTTTTCGGTAGTCCCACTACTATCTATGTCTAGCGCCCTTTCATTTGTATCTCATCAATCTGAAATAAAAATATTGGCTATTTTAATAAGCACATTTGCTTTAATGAGTGGCTTAGGTAGACCAATAATAGGATTCGTATCAGACAAATTAGGTAGATTTAAAACACTGTTTATTTCAATTTGTTTGGTTATTATTGGAAATATTTTGTTGATAATAAATCAAATATTCTTATCTGCCATAATTATAGGTTTATTCGGAGGAGCTCTGATACCATTATATTTCTCTTTAGTCGGAGATTTATTCGGAACAAAATATTCAACTGCAAATAATGGGATTTTATATACCGGAAAAGCCATAGCAGGTATTCTTGGAGGGGAAGTCTTTTCCATAATTTTAGGAAAGGGAGTATTGTTGAGTGGAATATATTTATTAATATCATCAATATTAAGTATAGCATTATTATTAACTAGTTCACATTAGTTAAAATCATAAAATATTTATAATATTTATATTTTTCATTCAAAATTTTATGTAAAGAACTTTCTATTGTTAACCGGGGAGTTAACAATTATATTAATAGTATCTGAATGCTAATTATAAAAAATAGCTCCATCAAGGTTTAATGTAAGCAAAACCCTCTTTTTCGAGTTCTGCAATCTTAAATACTCCTGAAGGAGTTGTTTTGCAATACTCTATTAGATCTTCTTTTCTTATGTTCAAGGCTTTCATAGATCTTTCGCATATATAAATTTTGACACCTCTTTCATTCAATTCTTTTATAAATCTTAATTTATCTTCATTAATACTACTCTTCAAAAATAACAAAGGGGCTTTATAATTTGCAACAAGAGCTATTTCATATAAATAATTTTCTAATAAGGACTCATCGATGAAATTTTTTATATTATTTAGGGAAAGCCTAAGTATTTCATCCTCATCTTTGTCGATATGAAAAACAACTTTTATTTTATGATTCAATATTATTCACCAAGATCTAATGTATTGAACGAAAATAAGTTTTTATTTATATATTAAAATTTTTTTACTCTTCTTCAACTAATTTATAGCTTATCATTGGATATGGTATTATTTCCTTTATACTATAAACACCTGTCAAAAGCATAACAACTCTGTCTATGCCTATACCTACACCTCCTGTAGGGGGCATACCATAGCTTAAAGCCCTAACAAAATCAAAATCATATGGATGCGCTTCCTCATCCCCTCTTTTCATCATTTCCATTTCTTTTTTGAATAACTCATCTTGTAAAATTGGATCATTTAACTCCGAATAGGCATTAGCAAGTTCCATACCGGCTGCGTACAGTTCAAACCTTTCTACTAGGCCTGGTTTATTTCTATGGGGTTTACATAAAGGCGTTGTTTCAATAGGATAATCGAGAATAAATGTTGGTTCTACTATATTATCAGCAACAAGCTTATCAAATAATTTCTCTATCATAAAGCCTCTTATATATAGATTACCTCTTGGTTTTTGATTAATTTCATCTAACATTCTTTTTAATTCATCATCGCTAACCGATTCTATATTTTTGCCAATAGCATTTGATAATGCGTCAAACATCGTTATCTTATTAAATGGTTTTTCTAAATCTATTTCATATTCTTTTCCATTAATAACTTTTTTAATTTTAGGTTCTTTTAACGCTTTTTTAGCAACTTCTCTTATTAGGTTTTCTGTCAAATTCATTATGTCTTTATAGTCTGCATATGCCCAATAAAGTTCTAACAGCGTATATTCTGGGTTATGAGTTACATCGATATCTTCATTTCTAAATACCTTCCCAACTTCAAAAACTTTGTTAAATCCACCTACTATGTATCTTTTCAAATATAACTCTAAAGATATCCTTAAGTACCAATCTTCATTTAGCGCATTAACATGAGATTTAAAAGGTTTTGCTAAGGCTCCGCCATATACAGGTTGCAAAATGGGTGTTTCTACTTCAATAAATCCTTGATTATATAAATATGTCCTTATTTGTTGAATTATGTTAAATCTAGTTATCATCAGTTCTCTTGCATTTGCATTGTATAAGAAATCGACATATCTATGTGCATATCTAAACTCAGGTGATAATTTTGACCAATCAGGAGGTTCGATGAGAGCTTTAGATAATAATGCGTAATCATTAATTCTTAAGGTTAATTCTCCTTTCATAGTATAGAATAAATCTCCTTTAACCCCTATTATATCTCCTCTTCCAATTATATGAATAAACTCATTATACTTTTCTTCTCCCAACTCGTTTACTCTAGCATATAATTGTAGTCTTTCCCCCTCATCAAATATATCTATAAAAGCTGCTTTTCCATGCCTCCTAATATTACCTATTCTACCTACGGTTGATACATTATGCATAAAAGGTTCATGACTCTTTTTATTAAGTTTATTTACTTCATCTCTTATCTGTTTAATAGTATGTGTGAAATCAAATTTTGGAGGATAAGGGTTTATACCTTTGGATCTTAATTCTTCTAGAATCTTTAATCTTTCTTCGTCCCATTTCATTTAATTTACACCTATATAATCCTAGATATTTAATATTTTAAGCTTTAGTTTTCTATTATTGCTATATGTTAATTATATTGCATAAAAGATATAGATATGCATTTAATAATTCATAAACCAATTATATAAAATTGATGGCAAAATGAAAATACTGCTGTTAAGTGATATACATGGAAATATCGAGTCTTTAAAAGAAATTATAAATAAGGAAAACTTTGATTATGCTTATTTTATTGGAGACGCTGTTGATTATGGTCCACGACCTGCTGAAGTTATTGAAAAATTAAAAGAAATAGGAGCTAACTCTGTATTAGGAAATCATGATAATGCTATATTATATAATGTAGATTGTATGTGTGGCGAACAGACTCATTGGATAAGCGTTTATTTTAGAGAAAATTTTACTAAAAAACTTTTAAATAAAACCCATTTAGATTTTCTCAAAGAGTTTAAAAATAAAATCAAAACTGAAATAGAAGGATTCGGAAAAACATTAATAATTCATGGATCGCCATCTAGTCCTCTTTATGGATATATATATCCTTGGTTAGATGAAGAGAAAACAATAAATATGTTAAACAGAGAGGTAAGATTAAATGAGGCAAAAAATATCAAATTGGAATATGATTTATATATAGTAGGTCATACGCATTTTCAATTCATGAAGAAAATAGATAATAGCTTATTAATAAATCCTGGTAGTGCAGGAGAACCCAGGGATGGAGATAATAGGGCTGCCTATGCAATAATTAATACAGAAAACAAGACAATAGAATTAAGAAGAATTAAATATAATATAGAAAAAGTTGTTAAGGATTTAGAGGATCTAATGATTCCAGAACCCTATCTGACATATCTAAAATATATGTTTATTAATGGTAGAATTCTAAGGAGAAACGCTTAAAATTTTTAACCACTATATAGTGATAAAAAATAGGAGATAAAAATGAAAGCAATTTATTATAATTCTCATGGGGGGATTGATGTTTTAAAATATGGTGATATTGACGAGCCTAAAATTAATAGAGGGGAAGCACTAATAGAAGTAAAATATTCATCAATAAATAGAATAGACTTGCTTATAAGAAAAGGATATCCAGGCATTAATATACCATTACCTCATATACCTGGAATAGATCTATATGGTAGAGTTATAGATGTCGACAATAATGATGAAATAAATCCTGGAGATTATGTAGTTGCAAACACAGTATTTGGTTGCGGCCATTGTGAATTTTGTTTATCAGGAAAAGAAAATATGTGCAATCTATGGAAAATGATTGGATTTCATATAAACGGATCCCATGCAGAGCTTGTTAAGGTTCCATCGAAAACACTAATAAAAGTGAAAGGTAATGGAGAAAAACTAGGAGTGACTCCTCTATCATTATCAATATCCTGGAGTGCATTAGTTACTGTTGGTAAAATAAAAAAAGATGATTTTGTTTTAATATATGGTGGTTCAGGAGGCGTAGGTACATTTGCAATTCAAGTTTCCAAGTTATTCGGCGCCAAATCTATTGTAACTACTAGAAATGAAGAAAAAGAAAAAATTTTAAAATTGATAGGTGCAAACTATGTGATAAATGGCAATGAAGAAAACATAACAGAAAGGGTCATGGAAATAACGGATAAAAAAGGCGTTGATATTGTAATAGACTATATTATAAATCCAACTATGCAAGTTTCCTTAGATGTTGCAAAAACTAATGGAAAGATTATAATATTTGGATTTTTAGGAGGTAACGTCTTTCCCATAAACTGGCAAAAATTTTATTTAAAAAGTCTGAGAATTTACGGTATTCATAATGCATCTAAATTAGAATTAAAAAATGCTATTAAATATGTTGAGAATAATGAGATCGAGCCATATATATCAAGAAAACTTAGCCTCGAAGAAGTAATAGATGGCCACAAAATAATGGAGAATAATGAAATCATAGGAAAGCTATTAGTAAAAATTTAATTTATTCTCAATAATCATTTCCAAAAATTTTATTAATAATTTTAAATATTTCTCTTAAATAAAATTTTATTATGCAATTATAAAAACTATTGATATATGAAATATACTTTATAAAGTATCAGTTACTTATTTTTTCTTGGATAAAATTCGATAAATTCTTATTTCCTTCTATCTTAGGATCATAAGGTATATATATTAAATCTTTATTTAAAATACGCTTGTTTAGTGACATTATAAATCCTCTTTTTCTTGGTTTAATTTCTTTCACATCAGAATAAAAAATTATTGTTTTATTGTATGATGGCCTTTTATAAATTTCTAAATGATCATCATAAAAATTTATATATTCATTAGCACTGGCTGCCCTAGCTATAATAGGAACCAATAATAAGAATAAAGATATAATATATGCCAGCAAAACTGAAAAAGATGATATAAAAACTATAGAAATAAGTAATAAAACAAAAATTAATAATGATATTTTTATGTAAGATGAACTAATTCTTAGTGATACAAGCGGCTTATTTAAACCTTCTCCTGATCTATATGCATTAATTGTTTTATTCATAACTCCAAAAAGATAAGACATATAAATTATTCCAAAAATAGCATAGTCAGCATCGAAATCCCCTATCAATTTTCCATTATCAAACTTTAACTTTCCAATAATCATATTATTACTATCAATAAAATTAATTTCTTTGCCATTTATTAAGTTTAATGAAACCTGTTCTTTACTAACATTAGGTTTCACTGAATTACCTTTATATATAACATTAAATCCTTTGCCTCTACCAACTTCAATATTATCCTGAATTATCCTATAGCCATTATAACCGAGCTTTATAATAACATTATATGGAAATTTTCCTTCAACTTTTATTTCTTTTTTACTTAATTTGATATCACAACATACATTTTCGTTAATCTTTATTTTAGACCCATCAAGTTCAATCCTCAAATATATCCCTATATATTAATGATTTTTAAAATTAATATATAATTGGTTAATAAGATAAAACAATAATGGCGGTCTTAGATGAGAGAGTTACGCTATAATCCATTAACAGGCCAGTGGATAATGGTTTCTTCGATAAGAAAAGAAAGAAGATGGAGACCTCAAAATTTTTGCCCATTTTGCCCAGGAAGTGAAGAAACGGGATATAATTGGGATACATTAGTATTACCAAACAAATATGCTGTACTAAGCTTTGATTCTGAAAATGTAAAAAGTGAAGGATTTTATAGAAAAGCAAAATCTATGGGAGAATGCGGAGTTATAATAGAGACTCCTATTCACGACGTAAAGGATTTAGATGAATTACCTATAGATCAATTAGTTAAGGTCATTAAGCAATGGATAAACGTGACTAACAAGTACATAAATGATAAGAGAATAGCATACTTAATGATCTTCAGAAATAAAGGAGAGGAAATAGGAGTTAGCTTAACTCATCCACATGGACAATATTATGCCATGCCTTTTATCCCTTTAAAAATAAGAAACATGATACAAAATTCAAGAAACTACTTTAAAAGATACAATGAATGTATTTTTTGTAGAATTATTAAAGAAGAAATAAAAAGCAAAGATAGAGTTATATATGAAAATCAAAACTTCATAGTATTTCTTCCATATTATTCGAATTGGCCATTTGAAATACATATATATCCAAAGAATCATTTACAATACATAACACAATTCAATAAAGATCAAATTTTAGATTTTGCTGATGCAATAAAGCTTAGTCTTAATTCTCTAAATAATTTATTCGATAGAGAGATGCCATATTCTTTTGCCCTAATTCAAGCTCCATTAAAAGGTAATTTTTCAAATATATTCCATATTCATCTTGAAATTTATCCGATATTAAGGGATAAAGATAAAATTAAGTACGCAGCTGGGATAGAAATGAGCACATGGGATTTTACTTATGATGGTATTCCAGAGGAGAATGCAAAAAAGTTAAAAGATGTTTGCAAAAAAGTTAATAAATCCTATAGAGGGATTTGCATAGAATGAGGTGATAGAATGCCAAAAATCTTTTCTCCTGGAAGAATAAACATAATAGGTGAACACACTGATTATTCTTATGGATATGTAATGCCTATGGCCATAAATTTAGGAAATTATTTGGAATACGTACCTTATGATAAAATTAGCTTACGTTCAGACGCTTATAATGAAGAAATAGAACTTGATTTAAGTATGATTAATAAAAAACAAAACAAGTGGATTGATTATATTTTAGGTGTTTATAATGCTTTGTTTGAATTAAATTTAAAACCTGGAGGAATTAAAGGTAGGATTTATGGGAACCTACCAATAAGTTCTGGTCTTAGCTCTAGCGCAAGCTTAGAACTCGCTATATTAGTTGCGTTAAATAATTCCTATAATTTAAAATTAAACAAATTACAGCTAGCATTAATAGGGAAAAAAGCAGAAAATGATTTTGTAGGTGTTCCTTCAGGAATATTAGACCAATTTGCTGTTACTTTTGGGAAAAAAGGTTTTGCTATTTTTCTAGATACAGAGACTCTATCATATGAATACATACCTTTTCCGAAAGATATTTCTGTTATAGTATACAATACAGGCGTAAAAAGAGAACTAGCTAAAACTGGATATGCTGATAGGAAAAAAATTGTTGAAGATAGCTTAAGAATACTTAATAAGAATTCCTCGAAAGAAATTATAGAAAAAGACTTGGAAAAACTAGATCCATTATATAGAAAAAGAATGGGATACATAATTAGAGAAAACAACAGAGTTATTAATGCCAAAGAAGCGCTAAAGAAAAATAATTTAGAACTTTTGGGAAAACTTCTAATAGAATCTCATAACGATATTGCTAAAAACTATGAAGTTAGCAGTAAAGAATTAGATTTCATAGTAGAAACTTCGATGAAATACGGCGCTTTGGGAGCAAGATTAACAGGAGCTGGATTTGGAGGATCTGCTATAATAC
>ERZ1669250.277-NODE-277-length-26184-cov-4.244594_pt1 | contig 26184 bp, 28 predicted proteins | sample MGYA00579295_ERZ1669250 | MGnify/ENA primary metagenome ERZ1669250 (study PRJEB41166, sample SAMN08046056) | hot springs metagenome | biome: hot spring; feature: acid hot spring; material: thermophilic sediment; isolation source: thermophilic sediment from acid...
GGCGGCGGCCCTCTAAGCCGCAGATCCGGAGTTCAAATCTCCGCGGGTCCGCACGCCATTCAATCAATTTTACCAGGCTGAAAAGGACTTAAAAAGGAATTGGGCATAAATTTATGCCTACGGATGAAATAGTAAATCAGATATTTTCTTCTACAGACTTTTTATTAAAGAAGCACGAAGCAAAAGTAGCTCAAATTTATAAATTAGCGCCCGCTTACTCATTTATATTTAAAAAAGATGACTATAAACTAGTTCCTAACGAGATAAATTATATGGCTATCGATGGGACTGAAAGCGTAGATAGTAAGTATGATCTTTTAGTGTTTTACGCAGGCGCTTTTGGTTACGCGGGAAAACTCGTAAAGGATTTTTCCGGAAATTTGTTTATGAGCGAAGAAAGCTCAATTAAAATCCCAACCGAAATTTCAATGGCCATACCAATGCACGAGGGCGATGTAGTCGATGTCCTCGAAAAAAGCGAAATATTACCAGCGGACTTTCCTCCTTTATTGATGGAATTGAGCGAATTGGCATTAGCCCGTTCCGTGGCCCGCCAGGGAGTCGACCTACTCTTGCTCGATAGGTCACTTTCTTTGGAATACTCTCATTTGTTCGCTGACGCCCTTGATTTTTCTTTAAGGAAACCCTCCACTTTTTTTGATGCGGATGACGTAAAAATGGCCTTTAATTTGATTCCAAGCCCTTCCTGCCCGCCTAAAATAGGTCCTCAGCTGAACTGGTGCCTTATACGCGCTTTGTCTAAAAGACCCAGTTCGTGGTCAGATATAGTTCAGCAGATAGGTATCCAAGGAGGCGAAAGGCTAGCCAGAGAATCTATATCTGAATTAGAATCTTCAACTGGGCTTAAAATTTTAGGGGACGGGCCAACTCTAGTAGAAAAGTTCGCCGGCATAGACGAGAGATTAGAAAAAAATATTGATATAGCGCTGGACCATATTTTGTTTAATTCCAACGGGCATCCCTTATGGAAAGATGGGAAGTGGATACAAGAAGGCGAGATTCGCTTATTATCATTTTTGGTTTTGCGCTCACTTTTGGGCTTATCTTACGAAAAGAAAATCTTTTTAATAGGAATCATTAAAGAATCTTCTTCTACCGATTTTATGACTAAAGTTTGTGGGAAACTCGCGGAAGCCGGCAGATTAACCAGCTTATCTCCTAGTTTGGGTACCGATACGGTTTACCTTTCCAGTTTATCCGATGCGCTTGGCATTAGTACTCCCTGGCGGACGCTTGAGTTTGACGCGCATATACACGGAGAAAACACTCCAGCTGGCGTATTCGCTAAGGGCTATTTTAAGCTCGTCTCATCATATTTCGGACGCGTCTTTCAATATGATAGGCCATTCTACTCTGCCCCCCCTGTAGATGATTGGATTGAAGGCGATCCTTCTTGGCCAGGAGACGGTATATCGGCTAAAGTGATTTCTTATTTGGAACCTATGGCTAAAGAAGCTATACCAGAAGCTCTTGGTTATAATTACCCGCTATTTTTAGCCGATAAGAAGGCTAAAACTATGCAAGCAGAGGCTCGCAGGGCTTACCTCTCTGCGGTAGATTTTGAACTTAATAAAATGGGTATGTTTTCAGGCAGCGGTAAATATAGGGATATGAGAAAGTATTACGAGCAGATGCGGAGGAGAAACGCTATTGTTTGATGATATGGAAGGAAAATTTAGCTGCAGATTGAGAGAGCAAGTGTCGGTGAACAGGAATACGGCTGATGGCCGGGGTGTTATAACGTTTAAGCTGGTAAAGTTGGAATCCGAGTACGAGCCGAGTATAGCAAAACAATTGAGTGTGGGTCGGCTCTTGGCGCTTCAAAACGTTAAGACTGACGAAGGCTATTACTCAATATACGAACTGGCTGATAGGACTCTAATGCATTACTCGATGCTTACGCTAGATCTTTCTCAGCCGGCACCCGTAAGACGCGAATTCATGGACCTCATACAAAGGGATTGGGAAAAAGGAAGTAAAAGCACCTGGATAGAGATCTTGGCCGCGCCAACTGGTTATTTGATGAAAGCTGGAGACCAACCAATTTTCTTTAAAGGCGAAGAACCGCTCCTCGTCGGATCACCCGCCTACCTCTTGAACGATAACGAACTGCGTTCGTTTTTCTGTTTTGCGGGAAGTAATAATTCATTAGGAAGCCTCATGCTAGAAGGAAAGAAGCCTATTCCCTTAACTATAGATATTGATAGATTGGTTCACTATCACGCTGGGGTATTCGGTTATACAGGGGCTGGTAAGTCGAACCTAACGGCCATGATGGTAAGGAAATCGCTTGATGCCATACCAGATTTAAAGGTAGTGATAATAGATATTTCATCCGAATACGCTATGACTTTATTGGATAGGCTTTACGAAGAGGGCCGCGTTATCATTACAACTCCGATGAAAGGTAGTGATCCCAAAGATCAGACTCACGACTTCGTACATAGGCATGTTATGCCTTCGAATTTGATTAGCCGCCTGGATTTCATAAACCAATTAGTGTACCGCATGATAGTAGACGAAAGAATAAATGAAATCGACCTCCCTAATCCTGACGTAGAAAACGCTATGAGATTAACCACTTACTCCGGTTTGGTCTCGCTTCTTGCTGAGATGTCCGCCGATAAGTATACTTCGGCGCAACAGAAATTACTCTTACCTGCGCTTATTAATACGGTTCAAGGGCGGGCCGTTGAGAGGGCTACCGAAATAAGCAGACAAGGCGATTATTTAGATATTGATGTATACGGCGATACAGAACTTATTGGTCGCATTGAAAAGATACTTAATGAAGCAAGTTTAAGAGATAATGCATCGCTTCGCCTTTTGTTTTTATCCTTAAAAAAAATAGTGGAACAGCCGAAGGGTAAGAAAAGCGGATATGGGCTTGATCAAGCGGTATCCGACATAGCTTCTACGGCTTCTCCAAGGCTCTACGTTTTTGACGCTCCTGATACGCGTAAGGCTAGGTGGCTCGCCAGCTACCTAGTGAGTAGTCTCATGAAAATGAGGAGATCCGAGTACAACTACAGCCCTAAGATCCTGTTAGTCTTTGACGAAGCCCAAGAATTTATACCATATGAAAGCAAGAGAGAAGACTATACCGACATGTCGACTCAGGCAGTCGAGACGTTGCTTAGGCACGGCAGAAAGTATTACTTAAGTGGATGGATAGCGGCCCAGAGAATAGCCAGGCTTAACACAAACGTGCTTCAGCAACTTCACAGTTATTTTGTTGGCACTATGCCGCGTCCTTATGATAGGCAGCTGATATCCGATACTTTTGCTATAGACGATGTGTTCCTAGATAGGACGCTTAATTTCAATAACGGGGATTGGTTTATGGCGAGCTTTAAGGCTACGAATACCCAAAACGTTCCCGTGTTTTTCCACGCCGAAAATAATGAAGAAATCCTCCTAAAAAAATTAGATGAATTGTCGAATAAACTACGAGTTGCACGTAGTATTTCGGGAAAAGGATTAAATTCGAAGAATCGCATAATCAGGTACAATGTCACCGGACGTCAACGAATTCGCTGGGAATATTATCAGCGCTCTGGATGAATCGAGCTTTTTCGATAAGGATGACCTAGCAGAAAGGCTGGGCTTGCGGAAAGAAGAATTAGAAGCCGCATTAAGGGAATATTTTTTCGGTAAGAGTTTTGCAGTCAGGGCCTACCCAAATTACGGCAGATTGGGCCTTAAGAGCGTCACTGCATTTATTGATTTTTCATTTAAATGGGCCGCTATAGCTCCAAATCTTTTGGACTTACTTACAAGAAATGGCTTCTTAGTTACTTGGAAGAAGCCCTTTGGAGGGTATACATACATAACGCACCACGCGGTGCCCCCCGCTTACTTAAAGGATTATTATTTGCTGTTTGATCATTTAGTAGATCTTGGTGTATTCAGTAGCTATAAAGCATATGAATTCGAGCAGCAACCGGAGGCCTTCAGCTACAGTCCCTCTGTATTTGATTATAGAAATGGTGATTGGAAAGAAGGTATCTTCAGTGGCGAAAAAGTTCCTAGACGGCTAAAGGACCCTAAACCGAAGCCGTTTAATAATTTAGATGAAATCGATTTATCAATTATTGATCAGCTACAGCATACCTCATTGCAAACACAAGAAAGTTTAGCAAAGTCAATTAACCTTCCAATAGATGTAGTAAGTGAGCACCTGCAAGAACACGTAATAAAGGAAAAATTGATCCTGAAATACGTAATGGATATATTTAACGCCAAGCTCCTCTCATCGCAAACCGCCGTATTAACCGTTTTTTGTAACGGCATGAGCAAAGACGCTTCTTCCGAGGCGCAGAAGGTCGTATTAGCTCATCCGTATACGGTTTACGTGAATCTAGGAGAGCAAAATGTAGAATATGATCTGCAAATGCCCTGGCGCGCATTATCAACGATAAGTAGGTCTCTAGACAAAACTATGTTTGGCCTAAAGCCCGCTGAGTATAACTTTCATATTTTATCGCTTTCGGATATTTTTACTTACACAATACCATTACGGCAATGTAAGAATGGAAAGTGGTCCTTTAATGAAGCAGTTACATTTGATAGCATCAAAACCTATCTTGAAAATAATGCTATTTAAAAAAATAATCACGTTGGCAGACCGCCACCTATAAACGTTCCCATCGGGAGCCCTATCAGGGCGGCAGCGAGCATTACGCCTAATACTACCAGCTGAACCTTCATATACGCGGACATCTGCATTATAATACTTATTTAGGTATATAAGTTTAACTATAATATACGTAAAAGTTAAATTATAAAGTTATCAGTACCTCATTTCAAATAGCAGTACTTAATTTTCAAGCAATGAGTAAGAAGGCGCCAGGTTAATCCGAAGCTCATAGTCCGCTCAATTCCCTGGTGGTAGGGCACCACGAATTCGCCCCACGCTCGGCCTGGGAAAGCACTTGCTGGTCCCGCTCAAGCGGGAGCCTCCTATACGGTCGGATATCGTAAAGGCGCGATCTAAGGAAACGCCTTATCAGCAATACCGAGAAGCGCATTATGAAGTTTTCATACGCGCTTGCGTCGTTTTTGAGGTTCAAGTATTTTAAAAAAACTTCCGCTCTTGTAACGAGCATTAAGCTCCTGCACCTAATCCCATTAAGGCGTAAGTTTATGACCTTGGTTTGCATCGTGCATTGGCCATGCGTATTTACGGGCTGCTAAGGCGGGTAGGGCCTTACTTGACGTACTCTGTTTCCGAAGCGGCGGGCTATAGCTTACTATTGCGTCATGAAGCGTTTTTGGTTCGCGTTGTCGAGTTTTGGGAGACCTTCCGCTTATCCCCTCAGGGTCGGTTTAATTTATGGGTAAGTTATTTACTTGGCCCGTAAACTACCCTTGTTTGTGCAATAGCTTATCTCAGAACTACCGGCGCCTAGGAGTTTCCGCGGCTTGAAACATTCTCGATTTTATAAATTACTTCTTACTTACTTCTTACTTGAGAGTTTTTTACCTGACTCGCGTAAATTTTTCATTGCTAGATGAAGTGGCGTGGCTGCTCATCAGATCTAATCAGAGAAGAGCTTATTTCCTAGTACCTTTATCAACAAAATGAGCATTATTAAGGCCCAACGGTTATTTATTTTCATTCGCTGGTAGGTGGTTCAGATGGGCATAAAAGTTTTTTTTGAGAAATTGTACTCTTTTGTCGTTATAAGGGGATTTTATGTATGGATAAGTTATAAGACGCAGGTTATATTTACGGTCCTGGGCTGGTTATTACCCGTTTTCTCCTATTATTTTATAGGCGTTATGTATAAAAATGCCGTTGCCCCGTCGCTAGCGGCTTATGGAGGAAGCTACGTTGCATTTATGGTTATAGGCGTCGCTTTCCAGGGATACGTTTCCTCTGCTTTTACTACGCTTTCTACCCGCATAAGAAATGAGCAATTGATGGGTACTTTGGAATACGTATTGATGTCACCAACTCGGCTTTCATCATTCCTTCTTTACAACGCGGCGTGGGCTTTTCTTTTGAACTCGTTAAATGCTGCCCTTATTTTAGGTGTCGGTACCTTTCTGCTTGGGGTTAATTTTGTCCACGCGGATATATTCGGGGCGGCGCTTGCGCTTATATTGGCTATACTAAGCAATATGGGATTGGGCATGGCATCCGCTGGGGTTATAATGATAACTAAGCAGGGCAACCCAATTTCATTTTTATTTACTTCAGTTAGTAATTTACTTTCAGGAGTTTTCTTCCCAGTTGCAGTTCTACCAATTTGGCTGAGGTACGTGAGCTATATGCTGCCGCTGACTTGGAGCCTTGACGCTATCAGATACGCGCTACTAGAAGGTTATAGCGTGCCGGCATTATCGTTTTACCTTGAGATATTGAGCTTATTTACTTTAATAACCGTGCCGCTCGGATTACTAGCGTTTTCTCTGGGATTTACAAAAGCCAGAAAGGATGGATCCCTTTCCCAGTATTGATAATAAAAAAACGCTTACTTTATGGTTATTGTTTTTGTGACAACAAAGTCTTATAGCCTAATTCGGTAATACCGATAGCCGGTCCTTTTTTTAGTTTCCAAACAAGGCCTTTTCTCTCCAATCTTCTAAGGGCGAGATTCAAATTTTTTCTATCCACATTTAATTCCGTAGATAAGCTATCTACGGATAACGGTGCCCCTTTTTCTATCAGTTTCTGCAAAATTAGAGAGGAATCCACGGGTTGCCTTTTCTTGTAAAGAGATAAAATTTCATCTTCTTCTAGCCATTGCCCCTTTACATATATTTTGGACAATCTATTTATAATTGCGCAATGAAATATAAATGTTGTTTATTTTGCCTTGTTTGCAAGCGCCACGGCCGGGATTTGAACTCGGGTCAAGGGCGTGACAGGCCCCCATGCTAGACCGGGCTACACCACCGTGGCACAATTTTTGTTATTTGTAAGATATTAGCCTTTCGAAATACTTCAGCTATATTCTCTCCATACATATCCGCAAACCGTGCATTTATAAAATCTGGTCATTGGTTCATCTCCGGCTCTAGTTTGTTCCATCCAATAATAGGCATCCACCTCTTTCCCGCATTTGGGGCAGACTATACGCGTCTTAGGCATGTTTTTCACCTCATTTGGGTTTATCTCGAGCATTTTCTCCTTATGCTTTATAGATATTTTTTCGTTGGTTTCAGAAGAGCTACTTATGTTTTCCGTGTAACCACATGTAGGACAATACCAGACCGTCTTTCCTTTAACCTTCTTTATTTGCATTACCGTACCATCCTTAGGACAAAACTTCAATTTTGTTCACCTTAATAAAACTTACCTGATGTTGATTTCGTGCATAATTAATTAAGCCTATCTGCTTGTTTGCGCGCCTCTAACTTAAACCAACTTTAGGCAAAAGGTGATCGTATTCCTGTCCGGCACTACAGTGCAATCAGCGTAAGTAATAAAATTTAACTAATTTTTTTGGCGTCCTCCATCAATTTCTTTGAGATGGTTATTAATTCTTTGATAGCTTTATTTACTGCATCGACGGGCTTTTCATTTCCGTCTGTTGTAAGTCTGAGCGTTGGTACGCCAATCAAGGGATGCGCTACTCTATATGCCGCGAACGTAACGTGCGGATCTTCTCTTAATTTATCAACTATAGCGTTTGCCATGGTTTGGTCGCTTCCCTCTAAATCAAACTCCAGACTCTGTCCGTCGGATTTTTTAATTTTTACAGTAAGTTTTGCCATACGTGGACAATTAATTGCCTTTTGGCCTTTTAAGTGTAATCCTAATCTGCGGGAGGTGGGGTTCGAACCCACGTAGCTATCCGCAGCGGATCTTAAGTTTGGGCCATTACGGCCGCCCCCTTTGTCCTCTCGGGCACTCCCGCATTAATTGAGCCGCTCTCCAAGTTTCACTTGGGAGCTTCCTGCTTCACCGACCAGCGTTAAGGTACCATGACATTGCTTCGAATTAGCGATCTCCGCAGGCGTGAATTCGGGTTGCACCAACCCTACTGCAATCGATGACGTAAAATAGCTTATAATTCTTTCTGTTGAGGTACGTTGTTGCACAACGAACATGAAATTTTAGCCGACAACGCTTTTTCATGAGTTAGTCCAAGCAAGAGGCTAAAATCACCTAAAAAGATTGATTTTCCGCAAAACCTATCAATAAATTGAGAAACTTTGGAATTATTTAACCAAACGTATTCGTGGTCAACGTCTCATTATGTGGGCTACGTCGCCGTTGCGAGCTTCAATGGCCACGCTCAATCCTCTTCTCGCAGAGGAGCCCCGCGCGGAAGAATTACTAAAGGCCTTGCTCTTACAGGTCAATTCGGGCGCTTTCGTTGCGCTAACCACATTTATCTTTACCATTAAAAATATGCTATTAATCCCCTCCCTAGCTTGTGGGGAGTTTTCCCTAATAATCGACTTATCCGCCTCGTCGCTAGCTGAAATCAGATAGGCTTGCGATGGGAGTAATGATCCTAAGAGGCAACTCTATAATCGACGATAGCAAGAGCTTCTGAATCCTTAAGTAGAACACTACAGTTTCTGATATCCAATCGCAAATTCTAACGTATAAATCAATCTGTGGTGATTATTTTCCAGCAAGGAATGAGCAGGAGGGCACCTATCTAAGGCTAACGTGAGAACTTGTTCTGCCCTATCAGGCCCAAATCCTTTAGTTTTGTTTGCGTTTTTATTTTGGCTCTTTGAGTTAACTTCTCTCTCCTAGATTTTAGCGTATTGATCACTCGGTTTATAAATTAATGCTCTTTAATTATTTGAAAGCGAAGAGCTATGGCCGAGTTGAAGTTGAATTTTAATAAAGCATCCCCACAATGTTTGCTTTGTAGAGGAACAAAGTTATTGTGCGGTAGATCTTACTGTCCGATTTTAGCTAGATATTCGGCTATGGCTAACTCGGCGAGTAATATTGAAGACCTCGAATTTACTGGATCATCGCCTCCTAGCATATTTGTAGGAAGATATGGATATCCTAACGTTTTCACTGGGCCTTTATTGTTGTCCTCGAAGGAGAATCCCGCTTTTTATGACTCACCAGATTTGTGGAATAATATAAACATATTTGATTTAATATCGCTTCGTTCGTCCCTTATAAGGGGAAAATTTCGTGCAAATGTACATGGAAGTGGGGGTCGTATGTTAGATTACGTTCAAGAGTTGGCATTATCCCCATCTCCAGCTGAGATCGAGGCAGTTTTCGAAAAGAAACCAGTTGGCGATCTGATACTAGACGAGGACGTGCAGCCTATGGGGCCCAGCGTCCCCTTAAGCGACCTAAAAGTCTACGGCGCGCGCGGTGACAGCAGCGCAGAAAAGGTTGTTTATGATACCGACCTCAAAGCGGCAGATGGGATCCTTAAACTTTACGATCACGGCATTAGTGTCTACAGAGTACAAAGGATTTTGAGTGCAGGATTATTGGGAAGTAAAAAAGATAGAAAGCTCGTGCCTACTAGATGGGCCATAACTACAGTGGACGATACTACATCCCAAGCCTTGCTGGAAAAAATCAAAGATTTTCCCGAGCTATCAGAGTACCAATTATATAAAAGCGACAGTATGGATAATACTTACATAATTTTATTAATGCCAGGAAAATGGGAATACGAGCTAGTTGAAGCCTGGTACCCTGGTAGTACTTGGAACTCTTTTGGGTCTTCTGTAGAAATTTATTCATCTTATGAAGGTTACAACGGTAGGAAATCGTACGCGGAAATTGGTGGGTGTTATTACGCGGGAAGATTGGCCGTTGCGGAGGCTTTAATTAAGCTAAGAAAGCAGGGGAAAGCAATTATATTAAGAGAAGCCAGAGAAGGATATTTATTACCCGTCGGGGTTTGGCACGTAAGGGAGAACGTCAGACAGGCCCTGAGGGGCAATCTACAAAAATTTGGGACCTTAAACGAGGCCTTAAGCGCGATTTCTGCCATGAGCCGGGTTACCTTAACAGAGTGGGTTGCTCACAGTAAGCTTCTTTTTGAGCTTTTGCACCGCACTTTATTATCCGATTTCGCTAAGCGAAGGAGAGGTTTTTCTTCTGAGACCCCTTAGCCAGTCTCTGAGGCCACCGGGTCCACCACTTAAAACCGAAAAAACGGATATTAGTGGTTTTGTAGACGAATCGAAATCATCATAAGGCAATCTTGGGCAAGCCGCGAGCACTACGGCGTCAAATGGCATTGCAGATATTTGATTAAAATCTATAGATAAGGCAGAAATTATGCTTACTTGCTTTCCCATTTTTCTAAGCTTTTTTGCAGCTTCTTCTGCTTCCCAAAGAAATTTTTGGCCGGGGGAAGTGCCAACTACTATACCAACAGTTTTGGCATCAAGAAGTTTTAACCAAGCAAACCCCTCCCTTAAAAACCAGGGCTTTACTATAGATGGGTCTAAGCGTCTCCAAGAAAGTGAATAAGGGTCTAACTGCATTACCTGAGTTTCTAAGGCAAATACGGACCCAAACGGGTGAAAATCTCCTGAAGACACTAAAAGGTACTCATCGGCTAAATTTAGAAACGAAGTAAGGGCCAGATAATCGCAACCCAATACTTGCCCACTTAATTTTGCTCTATCGCCTTTCCCAATCATTACCTCATACCCTTTTTCTTTTAAATGCTCTGAAATCGGCCTTAACGAGGGGATATACTGAACGGTTGACGCTAAAGCTATTTTTTTAGCATCAGGATTTAACATGTTATCAAGGTTTTCAAACGAAGGGGATGGGTCAAAATAATAATAGGCTGGTACGTAAAGGGTCGGGAGTTTACGCCCTACCATTTGAGTATGGCCAAAATGCACGACGTGATCCGCACCTAGCGCTATTCCCTCGTAATCGCCAGTCTCGCACGCGCCGTGGAAAGGGAAAGATGATAAAAATACCGTATAATCCTTTAAGGCGGGTATTACTTTTTTTATTATTTCCGGCTTAAGTCCATCGGGGGCTTCTATTAACAGCCTCCTCGCCCGATTTTCTTTCAGCCAGCCTAGAACTTTATTTAATTCAAAATCATAGTCAGGCATTGCTTGATTCTGCCTTCTCTTCTAAAACGGCTACGGCCAGAGGCAACTTCTTAGCGGCTAAGCGAAGGGCTTTTTTTACTATTGCCTCATTATTTTTGTTAGCGCGAACTAAAAGTATGCTGTCGCCAGAGTTTACTCTTACTGCTAATCCCGCGGGCTTGCCAAACGATAACCTCATGCCGTCTTGCAATCTATCGGCTCCAGCGAAGGCCATCATTTTATTCTCTCTTATGACGTGATGAGGGTAGCGCGTTATTCTCAAGTCGAAGCCTTGCTCAGTAAGCGCATCAGCAAGTATTTTATGAGCGGCGTTCCTTGCGGCCTCTATGGCATTGTGCCTTATTTGACCACCCTCCCTTACTGCCAACTTAAATACGTAATCGAAATTGCCATTCGGGTCACCCATAGTGAATTTTGTAATTTTTGAGGCAGGCACCCCCTTTATGTACTCTTTTCTCGTGTAAGGTGGCGTTATAAACGCCCTATAGCACTTTGCAGGCCTTATTCCCATTTTTATCAATTTAATTTAGATTAGCGAATATAGGTTTATCGTTAAGAAAAATAGGCGAAGGGGCAGGCGAAAAGGTTTTTTGTAAAATAGATTTATAAGCGATCGTAATAATTTCAAGAAATGAGTAAGCCAGTAGAGTTAGGCACTCTAAAAGAGGGAAATTACATAATTCTTGATGACGAGCCTTGCAAAATAGTTGAAATCGAGCACAGCAAGCCAGGTAAGCATGGAGGAGCAAAAGCTAGGGTTGTAGGCATAGGACTTTTCACCCAGAATAAACGGACTTTGGTCGCTCCCGTTGATGCATCAGTACAGGTCCCTATGGTAGAGAGAAAAAGCGCCCAAATAATATCTAAAAGCGGTAATGCTCTTCAACTAATGGATTTAGAAGACTTTCATACGTTTGATGTCGGTGAAGGCATTGAGCCAGACCTCGCAGCTAGACTGCAACCGGGTGTAGAAGTAGAGTACTGGCTTATAATGGGAAGGCCAAAGATCATAAGGACGAAGTAGATGCGTGCCCCTGTGATCGACAAGCGGACTGATTTTTATGAGGAATCTTATGAGTGGAGAGGGGTATCTTTATGCTAGATTCTTTAAGATCGTCTCTTCAGGTCGCGCTAGATAAGCTCAAGGGCGCAGGCGCGGTAGACGAAAAATTAATTGATGAAACCGTTAAGCAAGTTGAGAAGGCGCTCTTGCTCGCCGATGTATCTTTGCAATTAGTTGCATCTTTGTCATCCGAAATAAAGGATAGGGCCAAGAAAGAAGAACCTCCCCCAGGGTATACAAAAAAAGATCTAGTATTAAAATTAATATTTGATGAATTAGTTGCTTTAATGGGAGGTAATTCCCCGCATCCGATTAAACCAAAAAAAGGTCTAGAAACGAAAATAATGCTTGTAGGAATAGAGGGCAGCGGGAAGACCACTACGGCAGCAAAGCTTGCCCTTTATTATAAGAATAATGGGTATAGTGTCGGGTTAATCTCGCTTGATAACTATAGGCTTGGAGCAGCCGATCAACTTCAGCAATTAGCCGCCAAAATAAACATCCCATTTTACGCTAATCCATCTATTCCAATAAAAAAAGCGTTTGAAGAGGGGATGACTAAGGTGCGCGAGGCCGGAGCAAAACTCGTGTTGATAGATACAGCGGGTAGACATAAAGACGAGGTGGGCTTAATGAAAGAAATAGAGGAGGTCGCGGCATTTACTAGGCCTGACCAAGTTATTTTAGTTATAGACGCCAATTTGGGGCAGACCGCGGCCTCTCAGGCAGCGTCATTCTCTTCAAAAGTTAAGGTTGGCTCAATAATAATAACTAAAATGGATGGATCTGGAAAGGGCGGTGGAGCCTTATCCGCGGTCGCCTATTTAAAAGTCCCCGTTGCTTTTATTGGAGTAGGCGAAGCGCTAGAAGATTTAGAGGAATTTGATGCCAAAAGTTTTGTAAGTAGGCTATTAGGCATGGGAGATTTGAGAGCCCTCGTTAATTCCATGCAGATCGCGGAACAAGAAGAACAAGAATCGCTTGAGAGAATAGCTAGTGGCCATATGACGCTTGATGATATGCTTGAGCAAATTAAAGCGTTCAAGAAGATGGGGCGTCTAAGTAAAATCTTGGATACGCTACCCATTGGTGGTATTAAGTTAGATGATGTTGCAAAAGAACAAGGCGAAGAAAAAATGAAGAAATGGGAAGTAATTATTCAATCTATGAACAGAAAGGAGAGGGAGGACCCTTCTTTGGTCGACTCCCAGCGCATAAAAAGAATTGCTAAAGGCTCGGGTACACGCCCAGAGGACGTTAAAGATTTGATTAGACAATACGATTTGCTTAAAAAAACTATGAAAAACGCTAGAAGGAATAAACGCCTGGCTAGTTTACTGGGTGGAGCGCGATGGAAATAGAAGAAAAAGCTATGGACTTGTTAAGGAATCACGCTTTATGCGATCACTGTTTAGGGAGGATGTTTGCCCGTTATGGAAGGGGTTTAAAGAATGAGGAACGGGGTAAATCCATAAAAGCAGTATTAACCATGGAGGCCCATAATAGAATAGGGGAGGGGGGAAAGGAAGATCTGCAATATATATGGAAAAATGGCGCCTACCAGCCCGCGGCCAACGTAATAGTATTTGAGGGAGAAAAGGCCGAAGGCTCTCCGCTTGCATGCGAGATCTGCGGGGGGGTGTTAGATCATATGGATGAAGCCGTAAAGGCGGCCCTGAATGAGCTGTCCGATTTGCAATGGCGGACTTTTCTAGTTGCTACTGTAGGGGCAGAAGAAATTATGGTAAAGGAAGAGAAACTTGCAGTGGATAACGGCTTGCAGGGCTACGAATCCATTAAATGGGAAATAAACAGGGAGGTCGGCAAGATTTTATCTCAGCTGACCGGGAAGGAAGTAGACTTAAAGAACCCAGACGTACTGGTACAAGTCCATCCTTTATCGATGACTGTGAGTTTGCAGGTATCTCCTATATACGTTTACGGAAGATATTTGAAGCTTGAAAGGGGCATACCTCAATCTAAATGGGTATGCAGCTACTGCAACGGAAAAGGTTGCCCGCGCTGCAATTACACTGGTAAAAAATACCCTACCTCGGTAGAAGAGGAAATTGCCTCTGCTTTAGTACCACTGGCTAGGGCCAGTGGAGATAAGTTCCACGCTGCCGGAAGGGAAGACGTTGACGCGAGAATGCTCGGCAGCGGTAGGCCCTTCGTTATGGAATTGGAATCGCCGAAAATTAGAGAAATTGATCTTTCTAATGCTGCAGAAATGATAAAGCAGCATTCTAATGGAAAAGTCGAAGTAAGAGAATTAAGGCTTGTGGGTAAGGATTTCGTCAATAAAGTAAAGTCTGAGGAAAAAAACAAGAAAGTATACGAAGGGGAAATAGAAAGCAGTGAAACTCTGACTGATGAGGACGTCCAAGTTCTCAACTCATCATTTAACGGTTTAGAAATAACTCAGAGAACGCCCCAAAGGGTTAGCAGGAGAAGGGCGGACCTAGTTAGAAAGAAATTTATTTACGAGCTAAAAGTAGAAAAAATTTCTGAGAACGAATTGAAGTTTTACGTGCAAGCAGAGGGGGGTACTTATATAAAGGAGCTGATTAGCGGCGACGAAGGCCGCACTCTTCCTAGTTTATCGAGCAAAATAGGAAAACCCCTTAAATGCAAGCAATTAGATGTTATGGAGGTAGAAGTTCCATTTGAAAGCAAAGGGATATAGAAAAAAGGGAAGAAACTTGCTTAGTAAGACTTCGGAGAAGGGCGGCTTTCCCCCTATCAAGAGGTGGCTAGCTACCTATGATAAAGGCCAGAAAATTGCTATAGATATATGGCCAGGAGTTTATGAGGGCATGCCTCACCTTAGGTATCAGGGTAGGGTCGGGCAGGTGATCGAAAAACGGGGAAGGTGCTACGTGATTGGTATACCCCTAGATAAACGGACTGCAAAAATAATGGTATCTCCTGTTCACATACGCCCATTAGCTTAGGTGATACCGTTGAAGATTGTAGAACACAAAGAAATAACGATACCGGAGGCTAACGAATATTATGGCCGGTTAGCCATAATGGCTAGCTACGAAGACGCCGTGATACAGGAATATCTGAGTAAATTTTCTAAATTACCCGCGGAAAAAGCGAGGCAGTTGGTTGAATCCTTGGTTTCAAAAGGGGTTAGTACTAATACTGCTATATCGATTGCCAACGCCTTACCAAAGAGCAAAGATGAGCTTCTTCCCTTCCTAGCTCACGAGCAATCGATAAGCCCGTTAGAAAAATTGGGCGAGCTCTTTTCAATCGTCCAAACGTACATAACCGATGAAGGAAAGGAAAAAGTCGATAAAAAGGAGTAGTAGGCGATTCATATGAGTAACAGGGATAGGGGAAGACGGGAACGCGTTAGGATAAACGAAGAATACGCTATAGTATTGGATTATTTGCCTTACGGTAACCCCTATTCCCACCATCAATCTCCAACGCCGATAGTGCAGGCGTTAGGCATCTTTTATTTTACTTTATTCGAGGCGGTACCTGGACCAGCCTTGGGCCAAATAAAGCCGGGCGAAAGAATATACGTGGGTCCAGACGTAAGCTTTAATTACATAAGAATTGATGCAATAATAGCCTATGAAGATTTAACTCCAGCCGCTAAGAAGACTCTAGACGATGCCCTTGAAGCGATCATTAAAGAAAGGGAAAAAGACTTCGTTAACTTCTTTAACTCATCATCTCCGATAACTACGCGCCTCCATCAATTAGAACTTATACCAGGTATTGGTAAAAAAATTATGTGGAAAGCTTTAGATGAAAGGAAGATTGCCCCGTTTCAATCATTTGAAGATTTTGAAAAGCGGGTCGGAGTAAAGAATTTGGTTCAAGCTATAAAGAAGCGCATTATAGAAGAAATGCAGGGTAAAGATAACTTTAGGTTATTCGTCCGTTACTCTAAAAGAAAGCCAGAACTATTCTGACCGTATTAAAATACCGTGATTTATTAAGAAGATTTTCCGCTTTTAGGCTGTATAGGGCTTTTAACTTTCGATATAAATTTAAGGGCCGCATTCAATTTTATATGGCAAACTATTATCGTTGGGATAAAGGAATAAGGCGTATTTATTTATCGCGCAGACCTAATACACCTACTGCGCAGACTGCCGAAGATAAAATAGCCAAAATTGCATCCGATATGGGCATTGACGTCGTGCATTTAACGCTGTATGGCCAGCAGGAAAAAATACAAAAGCAGGATGAAGTGCCATCCGTGATGATATCTTTAGGAGGAGACGGGACGTTGCTCAGGACTAGGATGAAATTAGGCAATAACTCAATCCCATTTATTTCGATAAACTACGGTGGCTTGGGGGCTCTCTCCGAGCTGGAGGCCGAAGAACTCGATAAATGGTTATTAAAAATTATTTCGGGGGATTTTTTTGTCGAGGAAAGGTGCCTGCTTAGCACGGCAGGAAAGACGGCCCTAAATGAGGTATTGCTGAAATCAGCCTCAGTAGGTAAGAGCATTACGGTTACCCTTTACGTTGATGATCATTACTTATTCAAGGCTAGAGCCGACGGTATAATTATAGCAACCCCTACAGGTTCATCAGCCTACGCGTTTTCTGCAGGGGGTCCTCTCGTAGATCCATCTCTAGACGCTATGGTTGTAGTTCCCGTTGCCCCCTTCTTTTGGGGAATAAGACCATTTGTTACCAATAACTCTGAATTAAAAATAACGGCACAAGGTAATTCCGCTCTAGTAGTCGATGGCGAAGAAACGCAGGAGCAAATAACTGAAATAAGCGTTAAGATATCCTCTGAAAGAGCTAGATTCGTGCGCTTGAAGCCCTTCTCATTTGCAAACCTCTACAGAAAATTAGAGTCCAGGCTCGTTTGATCTTTCACGATTAATTTAAGGCGTTTCTGGTACATGCTTGTAATTCTAGTGTTAATACTCCATCTGCTTTTAATGCGTTGAAGGTTCGTTCTTAAGACTTATTTTGGTCTCAAAAATTGAAACGCATTTTTTAATTTAACGATTTTCATGGGCGACCCCCGCGTAAAAACGGCGAAGTAAAAAGTTTTTAGTGGGTGAACGGTCGCCTAAGAAGTGGCTACCTGAAAAATTAAACAAGAATTTTAAAAAGAGGTTAGGAGTTTGAGGGGAGCTGTAAATCTAGGCTTCAACGCTGAGATAGGCGGACTTCCCTCTGAGAGAATAAGTTCTCGCGCCGCGGACGAACCTGAAAAGGGGACAGCGAGATGGGAAGCTCACAGGCTTCGGTGTTAGAGGATGTCACCTTAAAACTTAAAGCCCTAGTTAAAAATAAAGTGGGCTGGTAGCTCAGCCTGGAAGACCGTTGAATACGGCCAGAGAGCGTTCGGTTCGCATCCGAAAGGCCGCGGGTTCAAACCCCGCCCAGTCCATTTTATTTTTGAAAACTAGTAATTTTTTGTGCCTGTTAACTCGCAGAGGCTTTTAAAGAATATTTGGGCAGTTTTACTGGTTTTATAAAATTCTCTCTGGAAATCTGCACTAGCGTATGGCGGGGCATCAAAGACGAGCGTTCCTATAACCTCTTTATCGCTCCAACTTTTATAAGGCGGCGGCCCAATGAGCAAAATATATGATGCGTCGCCAAAAGTCGAAAGTTTTGGAACATCTTCCCAACCCGTAGATTTTACGCAGTCAGCTCCCGATATCAGTCCCCCCCTGAAGGAAATAGACGCGATGCAGCCAGATATAAGCCATACGTAAACGAACCTACTCTCCGGTTTCAACCCTATAATTAATCGCGCTCGGTTCATATTTTTTTCGATGAAAGATGAATATGCGAAAAAGTTATATGGTAAGTGGCATAAAAAATATGGAAACTGCTTATAGAGAGTCTAAGATCGAGCTTAAGGAACTAAGTTGGGAAGACGTCATGGTTTTATCGTCTAGTGTCGCAAACAAAGTAATTTCTAGTGCTATCAAAATAGACGCTATAATAGGGATTTCCAGAGGGGGGATAATACCCGCTAGAATAATATCCGATATGCTTCTTGTAAAAGATTTTTATGTTTATGGAGTTAAATTTTATACTGGAATTAATGAAAGAGACGAAATTAAAATTATTCAAAGACCTGATGGAAATTTCAAGAATAAAAACGTATTGATTGTTGATGATATAATAGATAGCGGAAAAACCATGATTTTCGTTCGCGATAAACTGGCGTTTGAAGCAGGAAGCGTTAAAACTGCCTCGCTGCTTAAAAAACCATGGAGTGATCTAGAGCCAGATTTCTATGCTGCAGTTACAGATAAGTGGATAGTATTTCCTTGGGAGACTACCGAAACAAAGGTAGAACTAGCGAATAAAAAAATCGGCGATGGGATTGATAAGAGTCCAAGTCGTGATAACTGGTCCGCTTAAAAAAAATTATGGATCGAAGCTGGCTTTTGACGTAAGAGACGGTGCTACCCTTGGAGAACTGTTATCCGACTTCATGAAGGATCTATTAAGTGGCGGTTCGCTTCGCAACGACCTCCTGTATCTTTTAAACGGTGTTGATGCTGCAGTAAAAGGGGGTGGGAAAGCCCAACTTTTAGATGGCGACGTATTAACAATCGTACCAATAGCGCATGGGGGTTAGTCGCTGGTTTTAAAAAATAATACTTCTTCTTCGAATATTTTCCTTCCTATCCTTGACCTTGGGTGCATGAGCCGGATGGTCCTTTTAAATAAGAGTTTTTCGATTTCCTCGTAGGATTCTATAGAAAAGTTCAGGTTTAATGGTCTACCAGGAATTACGTGCCTCGTAGATTTAGGCGGGAAAAGATCGTGGTTGACGGCTGAATTTATTACTTCCCATTTGTTTGGGTAAGGCAATATTAATACGGGAAGGTTCTTATTGGGAAAAGCTTCTCTTAATACTACGCCACCAATTTTTTCTATGTTCACCTTAATTTCTCTAGCTTTTTTTAGAAGGGATCTTGGATCTTGTTCCTCGCTATAAAAGTATTCTTCATTGTAAAGTAAGTTTATACGACCTGGCAAGGGGTGCTTTGATTCGGTAAACTCATGAGTTAATTCGTTTAGGGCTTCCGCGCCCCCTATGACTGCAAAGGTCCAACCCCTTACCCTTATCCGATTATCCATGTAGTCAACGGAAGCGACGGGAATCTTTTGTAATCCTAATTCATTTGCTACTGCGTACCTGTGCGTACCGTCAAGAATTGTTCCAGTTTTTCTATCAATTATTATTGGGTCCCTTATGATCTTGCTTTTAGTGATATAGTTTCTTGTAGCTTCCAGCACGTTAGGGTCAGTTTCTTCGTGCGGGTGTACTTCATTTAGATTTACGTAACCAAGTACGATCTCTGGCAAACTGCTGAATCTTATTAAAAAAGGAGAAAATATTTTAGGCAACGCATTCGCCAGCTATTTGTAATCAATACCGGTCAGTGAAGGCGCATCTCTTCATTGCATCCGAGCAGGTCAGCCTACATCATCCCGGTGTATTATCGTCTTTTTTTGCGTCGTTGTTATTGCTTTCGTTAGAAACGCTCTGCGTCTCTGCGTTTTGGTTCGTGGGTTGCATGTTGTTATTGCTTTCGTTAGAAACTGATTTTCCGGCATTTTCTTCTGTTTTTTCCGAATCTTTCTTCTTAGTTTTCCGGGTTTTCTTCGGTTTGTTTTCGGCCGCCACCTCTTTAGCAGAGGTTTCCTCGGTTTTTTGATTGATCGGTTGCGTTTCTTGCGCTAAGCCTTGTTCTTGCTGGAGTTCCTCGGTTTCTGCTACCGCCCCTAATTCTGCCTCAGCAGGCTCCCCCTCCGCGCGTTTAGCTATTCTAGTTATGTATCCGGCGGCCTTGTTCCGCATATTTTTGGATGGAAAGGCCAGAAGCCCATCTAGGCTTTTCTTATTGGCTTCGAAGTCTGAACTAAACTTGTCCGGATACTCGGATACTATTAGGTTAGCTATCCTCTTTATTTTATGAGTATTTAACTCGCTCAATTATAAGATAAAACAGATGCACCTAAAAAGGATTTTTAAATTATTCCTATGGGAGAGCTACCTAGGGCAGTAGTAGAAAGAATCCTAAAGCAGGAAAGCGGGATCAGGGTTTCATCTGAGGCGGTATTAACTGCTTCAACTTTGGCTGAAGCAATAATAAGGTATCTGGGTAGAGAAGGAAGTTTGCTGGCAAAACACGCGGGTAGGAATACCTTAATGTCTACCGACTTGAAGCTGGCCTCCAGAAGAATCAGTGAAGTAACGGAGGAGGTAATGCGCGCCGTAAGAGATGAATCGTAAGCCTAACTTCAGATAAGGTTTTATTTTCTGCGATTAACAGATTTATGAAGTTAATCGTAGCGGGCACTGGCGCCAGCGGAATGCCTTACTTGATCAGAGCACTTGATTATCTAAAGTTAAGGCGGGAATTGGAAGTATATTTAATTCTGAGTAGGGCCGCCGTACTTGTTTTGAACAAAGAAATGGGGATAAGCGAAGAAGAGGTCGCTGGTAAGGCCACAAAATATTATCGCGAAGAAGATATTTATGCTCCAATAGCAAGCGGCTCTTTTAGCGTTGACGGGATGGTAGTACTACCCTGCAGTACCAAGACCTTGTCCGCGATTTCTAACGGTTTCTCAGATAATTTAATATCTAGGGCGGCCGAAGTAACTTTGAAGGAACGCAGGAGATTAATATTAGTTGTAAGAGAAACGCCTCTATCGTTGGCTGACATCGAAAATATGAAAAATGTTACCCTAGCAGGAGCTATAGTAATGCCCGCGTCGCCCGCTTTTTACGGTAGACCGAAAACAATAGAAGACGTGATAGACTTCGTTGTTGGGAGGGCGCTTTCGTTGCTTGGCGTTAAGAACGAATTGTATCGCGAATACGAGGGTTGAACCGTTTTTATTTTTAATACCGTTATGGCCGGCTATAATTTTATGCCTTAATTGATCCATATTCTATTAACTATTACTGGATCGCGATTGAGAAAGCCACTAGTAGAATATAGAATGCCAAAGAAGTACTTGTCGAACAATCCTAAAATACTCAAGAATTTACACAGATCCTAAAGAGGTGCTGTTACATAAAGGATTTATCTTAATCCCTAACTTTTAATCATAAAAATCGATGGTAAACTTAGAATTTATGGGAAACGTCCGACACGGCACAAAGACCATAAAACTTTAAAACGAAGCCATGCTTGGAGCGAGGGCCCGTGGTCTAGTGGTTGGGACGCCACTCTCACACAGTGGAGGTCCTGGGTTCGATCCCCAGCGGGCCCATTATTATTTTGAAAATGGGTATCCATAAATCAAAGTTTTATCAGGGTGATTTTTTGGCCGTTAAATTATGGTTCAGGATAAATTTATGCGGTCCAGTTGAAGGCACGGCCATCTGAGCGTTGAAACGCTTGCTCTTGGTAAACGCCGAGGTATTGGACGCAAGCTAACGCGGCAAAGGCTCTGCGCCAACCCTCCTTCAGTAACCGTCCGTGGGCGTCTCTAGGCCAAGCGATTTCTCGGCGCAACAGCAATCATTTTTGTACGCGGTAACTCTATAGTTATAGGCTTAATTTGTTAGTTACTTATGCGTTCCCGTGACGCTTAAAACATTTTTAGCTTATTAAAAAAAGATTTAGGATAATTATTTTTTGTGGGAAGCGGCGTTGAATGATAATCTCCATTTTTACTCGATACAGCTTAAAGGCTAAAACTGTCTCCGTTATTGGCAGCTATTGCGTCAATACCCATTTCGTTTAGCGTTCCCTGGAATGCCTTAGTAGTTTCTGGCTCTCCATGTATCAAGATTACTTTAGCTCCTCCTTTCAACTGCCTTACAAAATCTATTAGTTCTTTTCTTCCAGAATGAGCAGAAAAGTCGAAGAAGTAAGTCATGTCGCTGGCGTCAACCAACTTTCCATCAACAGCTATTTTTCCGGTGTCCAAAAGTACTCTTCCAGGAGTACCTGGTATTTGGAAGCTGACCAGAAAAATCCCGTTCTTGTGATCTTTTATCAGGTGCTCTAGGTAAAATATTACCGCCCCTCCCCTCAGCATTCCAGCTGGAGTTACAACGACTCCTGGTTTTTGTATGGCCTTAAGCCTTTCTCTGTTGCCCTTTACCAATCTTACACTTTTTATAATTTTTCTAAACTCATCGTAATTCTTTATATATTTCGGGAAGCCGCTCATTATTTTTGCGGCTTCGCGGGCCATCCCATCGAGGTAGATCGGCCCATCATAGTTTTGTGCCCTCAATACGGTAACTATTTCTTGAGAACGGCCGACCGCAAAAGCCGGAACCAAAGCTATTCCACCACCCTCTACGACTTCTTTGACTTTTGCAGCGAAATCTCTTTCTAGCTGCCCTCTTTCAGGATGGTCAGTTGAGGCATAAGTGCTTTCCATTATTAATGCATCTACATCAGATAAGTCAGCTTTAGCACCGTTTAGCAGCCTCGTATCTGTTGTGTTGAAGTCCCCCGTAAACAGTATATTTGAGTTCTTTGTCCTTATTTTCGCCATTAGAGAACCTGGTATGTGCCCAGCGTTGAGTCCTTCAAGCTCAATATTTTTTATGTGCATCTTCTGATTAAAAGTAATCGGATGCACGTGGTCTAACATTTCTTTTAGCTCTAATTCTTCGTACGGGACGTAATACCTCGATATATTTAGCATATCTTCTATCAGAAGTTCGCTTATCTTGGCGGTTAGCGTCGTAGTATATATCGGTGGCCCTCCTCTTAGGAAAAGAAGAGGGAGGCCGCCGGAATGATCTAGGTGGGCGTGCGATAAAAAGATCGCGTTTATCGAACTTGGCGTTACTCTTTCTGGGAACTCAGGTTTACGGTCGGTCATCAGAACACCGTAATCCAAAAGGATTGTAGTTCCTTCATTTGCTACGGTTATTGCTTCTCTTCCTATTTGGAGACCTGCGCCGTGGATTCTGATCACGGTCTCGCTCTTATTAGACATTTACAAAATAATAATATACTCGTAAATAAGTTATTAGCTTCCACGCTATTCCCAAACGGATTCTTTTGAGTGTTAGCGCTTCAAAAGAGTTGAGCTTATAAAGGAAATTTGGATTGTGTTAGTGAATTAATTGTTTGTAAAATTTTATTTAAAACGGGACTCTTCAATCCTTAGAGATAAGATATTCATAACGGGGTTTCAGGGTATAGGGTTTGCCGGCTATATAGCTGTCTCTCATTTAGTAAAGCAGTTAAAAGCCGAACCCATTGGATACATACTTTCAGATATGCTTCCCCCCTTAGTTTCAATGGATGAAGGCAAACTAAGCTTGCCCTATACGATATACTTAGCTGACGATGTACTGATTTTGGTACCTGAAGTAGTTCCCGACCAGCGTGAAAGGGGGCTTTTGCTTAGAAGGATAAGTAGCTGGATAAAGGCAAACGGGATTAGGGAGGTTGTTCTTTTCGGGGGTCTAATGAATGAATTTAAGAAGGACGAAGCCGATCTTGCTAGGATAGCCTATACTTCCAAATACGACGTTAAAAGCAGAGCAGGCGTACTTCCTCCACCAATTGAAAAAGGGTTATTGGTAGTTGGGCCAATAGCTACTTTAATGGCCTTCTTTGAGGCATATGACCTACCCGCTTTATCAATACTATCCTACGTAGATCCCAATAGGCCTGACCCTATGGGGGCAGCGAACGCCATAAAAGTCTTTTCAAAAATATACGGAAAAAATATTGACACAGAAGAGTTAGAGAAAGATGCAAGAAAAATAGAGCAAGAAATAAGCGAGGCCGAAAAAAAGAAGCTTATGCAAGAAAGTGGTAGCGCTGGACAGGGCACTCTTTATGTCTGATTAAGGCCTTGCAAATTTTGCAAGAAGGTCTTGAAATAGGAGTGGGTAATGCGCGATGCGGCTTAAGGTCCTCTAACGCTCTTAGATCCTTGGCGCCAAGAAGCGTAGCTAGTGCGCTACTTTTGTGCGTACCTCTACGGGCGAATTCCGCTTAGTTATACTTTTTATTAATCTGAGTATGTTTATAGAAGCATCGGGATGTTTACGCGTGGGCTACGTCGCCGTTGCGAGCTTCAACGGCCACGCTCAATCCTCTTCTCGCAGAGGAGCCCCGCGCGGAAGAATTACTAAAGGCCTTGCTCTTACAGGTCAATTCGGGCGGTTCTTTATTTTGAAGCCAGCCTAAATTGGCTGCCCTTATAATCGCAAAATCCCTTTCATGATTATATAGTTAAAGGTCATCGCGATATGCGCTTCTCGTTACCCTCTTAAATAAATAATTACGCGTTTAAAGGCATTATTAAAATATTTGTAAAGAAAGATTTTTTACTGGGTACAAATCTAATTTTAAATTTTAAAGCATTCTTTATAAAAATAGAATTGCTACTTTTATTTTCTAAGCGTGAGAGCCTCTTCTTCAATCAATCTATAAGCGTAGCGTCAACACCGTTATTGCTTAGTACTTCGGCCAACCTTTTATCGCGTAGAACCTCAACTTTTTTATCCCTTAAAATCGGGACGAGTTTTCTCTGGATATAATTTAACTCCTGTTCTGGGCTAGGCGGAGTATACTTCGCGAAGTAAACTGGGTATACCTTATTCAGCGTTTTTAGCGTAATTAAAAACGGGAATCCCACTACAAAGCAGTCTTTCTCGCATGAATTTGCGTATTCCCTCGAAGTTATCACTAAGTTCGATCTGTTAGCAATAATTTTTTTTATTGAATTAATATGCCACAAAACTTCTGGTCTATACGTAGAATACTCATCTATGATCGAAAAACCCCTAGCTGATATTTTGCGTACCGCAGTACGCTTGAGAAAACCATCTGAATATAGGGCAAAATTTTTAAAAGCCTCCCAGAGCTCCGGCGAGTTTCTAGCACGGCTCTCAACTAAATCCCAGAGCTTGCCGCTTTGTATAGCATTTCTTATGGTCTTAATTTCTGCCATTGATGCGTAAAGATTATGCAAGGCCAGTAATTTCTCTCTCTCTCTTTTTTCCATTTTAAGTAATTCTGAAACCTTGTACTTTGAGCAAACTGGGCATGAACAAGGCAGCTCTTTTAGATTTTCTATTTTTTCCGAGCCTGCTATTGTCATGTATCTTCCCTCTTTGGCGAAAAGGGCATAAGCGGCCGAATCAAACATATCCGCTCCTAAAGCTACCGCCATGGAAAACATTGAAGGATGCCCAGCCCCAAATAAATGTAGAGGCTTGTTCGACGGTAAGCTCATTTTAACTTGGTACAGTTCGTCAAACAAGTCGGCGTACATGTGTCCCTCCATAAGCGGAGTTGGAGATCCTAGGGCGTACAGCGGATAATCCATTTTTTTTGCGTTATTAACCATTTTATCTAGTAAATCTTTGTATAATCCGCCCTGAATTGGCGCGGTCCATACGATCTCTTCATCAGTTATAATTTTTTTGGCGTCCTCCTCGCTTTTAAGCGTTTTATCTACGGTAAGCTCTGCCTCTGTTTTATTTACCATGCCTGTAGGCGTATCTAAAATTACTCCTATATCCGTCTTTATTTTTTCTTGGTACCTTATTATTTCTTCGTTGTTTGTATTTATACTTTTATATACAAGGAGCTGATACGCCCCTGAATCGGTCATAACAGGGCCTGTTACGTTTAACGCGTCATGAATATCCCTTTCTTCGCCTTTTCTCATCCAAAGGTACGCATTTGTTATTACTACGTCAAAACCTATTTGTTTGATTTCGCTGGCAGATAGAGGCCCTCCCGATACCGATATTACGGGGGCTAACGTAGGAGTTTCTATTGGCCCAGATCTAGTTTGTAGTTCGCCTAGGCGCCCCAGCAGATCTCTTGCTTTTATTTTGAACATGAGTTTTTTGTGGGCATAATTTTAAGGTTAAGCGGTCGGCTATTGCTCGCCATACGCAAACCATCTAGCGCATTATTTACCCTCGTTATGACTTAAGTTTCTAGTTCATGATGCATGCGTATGCATGCGTAAGATCATATCTTAAGGGCCCGAAGTCGCGATTTCAGCAACGCAAATCGGAATGTCATTCTACCTGGGGCTTAGTTACCTTAGAAAATTTCCTGCGGTAACGATTTATAAATACCTCTTGTT
>ERZ1669250.278-NODE-278-length-26175-cov-3.400881_pt1 | contig 26175 bp, 27 predicted proteins | sample MGYA00579295_ERZ1669250 | MGnify/ENA primary metagenome ERZ1669250 (study PRJEB41166, sample SAMN08046056) | hot springs metagenome | biome: hot spring; feature: acid hot spring; material: thermophilic sediment; isolation source: thermophilic sediment from acid...
TGGTATGGCCCTAGCTATGTCTTGAAGCCACCATGGAAGCTGCATTATGGGATAAAGGACACCGCTCAGGAAGATCATGGGAAACTGAAGCATCATGAGGACCATGGTGGCGCTTTCCTGATCCGATGCTATGGACGTGGCTATTATACCTATTCCGACGAAACCGAGATCACCGAGGATCAGAACGGCGAGTATTAACAGAGGATTACCATATATCTTGACCCCGAAAAATCCAACAACCAGCACGACTATTATGGCCGCCTGTATAAGGCCTCTCACAGTCTGAGCTATGGCCTTTCCAGTTATGATGGAGGATCTTGATATGGGCGCAACCATGAGGCCATCCATTGTACCGAGCTCTCTTTCCCTAGAGACGGCCGCTGCCAGCCCAGCCATTCCGGCCATCACTACGGTGAGCCCTACAAAGCCAGGTGCCATGTATTCAAACTCGCTGGAAGGAGCCCAAGGGGCTATGCTTTCTATGAAAAGCGGGGAAGGATCGCGCTGAACCAATGCGCCAATTATCTCGTTAACGGAGACCTCAAGCTCTTCGGCAACCTGCGGGTCTGTGTTATCTACTATCAGCACAACGCTGTTCTTCTGAGGGAAGTTGGGATAAATTATGAGGACGCCGTAATTTTGCCCACTGATCACTGCCTGCTTTGCCTCCTGAATGGACGAATATGTAGTAACAGATAAAGCTCCAGAGGACTGAGATACCCTCTGGAAAGATTCCGCAAATAACTGCGCCTGCCCGGTGCCCGCCTCATCGACCATAGCCAAGGGCACGTGGTTAATCTGCCCAGAGCCAGGAAACATAAAGCCAAATAGGGCGATGAGTATTATGGGCATTAGCACAAATGTCGTAAGCCTCATCTTTGATCTGCTGAACTCCAGCAGGTCCTTTTGGGCTATTCTCAACGAGTCTCTGATGGCCTTTGTCTTGCTCATTTGCATCACCTCGCAAGCCTAAGAGAAGCACTCTCCTTACCTAAGCTATCCCTAAGCTGCCTACCAGTAAGCTTCAAAAACAGTTCCTCCAAGTTCTTCACGCCGTTTTCCTCCTCGAGCTTCTTAGGCTCCCCTATGGCGAGGATCTTTCCGTGATCAATAATAGCAAGCCTCTCAGAAAGCTCTTCAGCAAGAGCCATCTCATGGGTTGTAAGCACTATTGTTATATCTGACTCGTGAAGCTGGATTATGAGGTCCTTGATGAACCTTACAGTCTGCGGATCAAGGCCGAGCGTGGGCTCGTCAAGGAAAAGCACCTTAGGGTTGTGCAAAAGCGCGCGCACAAGGTTTAGCCTCTGCTTCATCCCGGTGGAGAAAGTGCCAACGGGCTTGTCGGCAAACCTGGTTAAGTTCACCTCTTCCAGAAGCTCGTCTATCCTTTCCTCAAGCCGCTTACCTCCCAAACCGTAAAGGTTTCCAAAAAATCTGAGGTTCTCCCTTGCGGTGAGCCTATCGTAAACTATCAGCTTATCGGACACCAGTCCTATTAGCAACCTAACCTTGTCAGGCTCTCTCTTCACAGAGTAACCCCCAACGTAAGCATCTCCCTCGGTTGGGCGAAGCAACGTAGTAAGCATCCTCATTGTAGTGCTCTTGCCAGCGCCGTTAGGCCCCAGAAGCCCGAATAGCTCTCCATCCCTTATGGTGAAACTTATGTGGTCTACGGCAACGAAGCCATTAAAAACCTTGGTTAATCCCTCGACCACAATGCTACCATCTTCCACATGCATCACCCTTTGCCCTCGGCCTTACCGCGCCTAGTTAACACCCCTATGAGAAGCCCCACCAGAAACACGATGACCGCAATAAAGGCAAAAGGCAGGACGCTACTTCCCACCTGCGCGCTGGTGATGTCTTTCCACAAGGAGTTTATTAGGCTCTGCTTAACGCGAACCTGAATCGGTAGATATGAAGTAAAGGGTACCTCTGAGTTGTTTTGATACCAAGTTACTTGAAGCGTAAAGTTGTACAGCATGGGTAAGGCGCTGGATGCGGTATCCAACTCGAAACGAACTACGTCACGCTGGCCAGGCTTAAGCGATCCAACATAATCTGTGGTCACGCCGGAGAACTCGTTAGGCACTATTAGGTTGAACGTCACGTAGTGAGCGGTGAAATTACCAGTATTTTCAACCGTAACGTATAGCTTCTGTCCCGACCCTCCCTGTGTGAGGCTATGGCCCAATACCGATACCACGGAAAACGATGCCTTCCCTTGTACCATTATCGTGACTGGAACGCTCTCATTACCGTCAGCCCACGTTATTAAAATCCTAGCAGTGTAATTCGCTGGCGACCTGACCGATCCCACGTCGAAGTAGAACTGCATAGGAATCTCTGTTCCAACGGGTAAAGCTCCGATCTCATGCACTGTCGAATTACCCCATGCTGGTGAAAATCCTGTTGGTAAAACTAGCCAAGCCGTAGCATTCTGGCCAACGGATATCCCGACGTTGGCTACATAAGCCTGCAATTCCACGTCCTGCTCGCCAGGGAAGATGACAGGAGGGTTGTAGCCAATTCCGATCACTTTAACCGAAGCGTATCCCATCAAGGGCACTGAAACGTTAAGCGTTTGGTTGAAGCCTTTGGAAGTGACCGTCAGAGGGATCACGTATACACCATCAAGAGCGTGATCCTTTATCGAAACGTAAAACGTGGCCATTGCCTGTCCTCCAGCCGGAACCGTTCCAAGTCTGACCACCTCATCTCTGGAGCAATGCGGCTTGCCATCGGCAAAGTAAAGGAAGTAAAAAGGACCCCAGAGCTTAAGCGTGGCGCTCGCGTTCACAGCGATTCCTCCCTCGTTGACAAGCTCAACGACTAAAGGAAGGTTATATTTGCCTGGCGACGCCATCATTGGTGATCCCATTGATCCCCAAGTTGCAGCCATAACGACGAAGTTTGGCATCGAGCTGATCATCTGGGCAAAGACCGCCGATACCGGGCTTAAAACCAACATCGCAGATAGCAAGAGAACAACTAGCGTCTTCATCATTTGTTCACCTCATTAAGCTTGTTATTTATCCAATACAACTGGGTGTCAACCTCCACCTTAACCCTCCTTAGAAGGTCAAATGCCTCAGGGCGATCAAGGAGCATAACGGCATCCTTGAGGAACCTGAACTGGTTCTGGTAACCCACCACCGAGAGCCTCACAAGCTCTTCCTTTCCAACAAAATCCTCAAGGAGCCCCCTATAATTGTCCCAGTTTTCGAGGAGAGCAGCAAGCTTATCTTTAGCTTTAGCCAGAGCAGCTCTACCCTCCTCTGTTATCTCGTAGACGTTCCTTTCCCCATCAGAATATCCCCTTATAAGCCCGTCGCGCTCCATGCGCTTAAGGAGCGGGTAAAGCGCCCCGCTGCTAAAATTCCAAGCACCTCCGGTCTTCTCCCTTATTGTCTCCATTATTTCATATCCATAATATTTTCTTTGTGACACTAGGTGGAGCACGTAAAACCTCATAAGTCCGTGAAGAGTTCCGCTGAACTGCTTAGAGGAGACTTGTCCATACATATGTCTGCTATGACCCAGGGATTTAAGATTGTCGCATTATACATATTATGATATATTGCTTTCTGTTTTTAACTGCCGGCCATGTGGAGTTAGCACCGAGAAAATCATGGCTACAATGGCCACTCCTGCGGAAAACAGGAAAGCCATACTTAACCCGCTCTCGAATCCCTCCATGTTGAACCCCTGGCCAACGCCGCCACCGTATATCATTATGTTCATTAACTGGCTCAATGAGATCTTGCTTACCAAAAAGGGGAAAGTCGCGGCCAAGCTTACCATGCTACCAGTGTTTCTAAGCATAGTGCGTATACCAGAAGCCATTCCTCTCTTGCTTGCAGGGACAGAGCTCATTATAGCGTTGGTATTGGGGGAACCGAAAAGGCCGCTGCCAGCTCCCATTACGGCCATGTAAATCGCAAGCCTCCAGTAGGGAACGTTACAAGTTATGGTAGAGAGCAAGAACAGGCCAACCGCACTCATCAACATGCCCAGAGCACTGAGCACCCTTGCGCCATACCTATCGGACAGGAGGCCGCTAGCTGGACCAACTGCAAGGAAGGCTAGACCGTAAGGTATCATCATAATACCAGCTGAAAAGGGGGACTGCCCATAAGGTCCCTGGAGGAAAAAAATAAGCAAAAACGTTACTGCACCAGTTGACAATCCCATTAGTAGGTTAGCCGCATTACCAAAAAGAAAAACCCTATCCTTGAAAAGCGAGAAATCGACTATGGGATACCGCGCTCTCCTCTCTACCGCTGCAAACGATATGGTGAGCGCCACCGAGACCGCTATCATGACCGCTACTTCAACAAGCGGAAAACCTGGAAGCGCCACAAATGTTAGCCCCAATAGAAGCGTCGTTAACGCCCCCGCCAAAAGCGCATTACCCACATAGTCAAACCCTTCCTCTCTTGTAGGCTCAACCACATCTCTTAGCCTGAAGTAAGCCCAAGGAACAGCGAAGCCAGCAATGGGAATGTTGAAGAGGAATATCCAACGCCAAGATAAAGAGGTAAGTATTCCACCAACAACAGGTCCTATGGTGAACCCTGTTATGAAAGCTATCTGGTTTACGCCGAGGCCAAGCCCAACCTCTCCTTTTTTAAATGCATCAGTAACGATAGCGGTACTGTTCACCATCAAAAATGCCCCTCCCAGAGCCTGGATCGACCTAAAGGCTATGAGCTCGTCACCGGCAAAAGAACCCTTGCCGGTAACAAGACCGCTTAAAAGCGAACCAATGCCGAAAATGGCAAAACCGGTATCATACATTTTCTTTCTACCCATCACATCGGCGAGCTTACCAAGCGTAGGTACGAGGACAACGGTCAGAAGCATATATATCAGCAGTATCCACAAGGCGTAAAAGAAATTCAGGTCGAGATCTTTCATAATGCTTGGAAGGGCAATAAGCAAAGCAGAGCTTTGAATGCTGCTGAGGAGCGCCCCCACCGTGGTTACGGATAACGCTGTCCACTTGTATTCCAATAAGGATCAAGGTTCGAAAATTGTCGTCTTTTAAGCATTGCCTGCGCGGTCGGAAGAGGGGGGCGAACCTGAAAAACGGGCTCAAGCCCCGCCCTAATTATCGTTGAAATCTCTTCGTTTCCCAACAGTTTTGGCCTTGCTATCTTTCTGGCAACTCCCAAAAGATCGTACGGAATCTTTAAAGCGTACAAAACCTGCAGCGGTAACCTGCTCATTAAGTACCTACCCATAATTGACGCGTACGGATTACCTGCCCCCCTTATCACCTTTCCTGCCTTGGAGAACAGGTACCTTTCCACGTAGAACGCGTAATTAGCTAACCTAGATGCAAGGTAAGCCCGCAGTGGATTAATGGCTCCCCTTATAAGGGGATGCAGGCAATCATAGAGGTACCAGTCAAACGTTATTATCTTGTTATCCTTCAAGAGCCTGTAAAAACCCGTTGAACCTGGGAGTGGAGTGTAAAGCGTGAATTGAATTGCATCCAGCCCTCTCTTAGCGAGTTCCATGGAAAATTTCACGCTTCTCTTTAGGGAATCCCATGTTTCATAAGGAGCACCGAGTATCATTCCTCCAAAGACTATCACCCCTAACCTGTGAAGCAGCTCAACGGCCCTAGCAGACATGCTTGTCGTTATCCCCTTCTTCATCTCTCTGAGGGTCTTGTCGTCGCCGGACTCTATACCGATGAACGCCAGGATCATGCCAGCCTTAGCGGCCGCCTCCATGATGTCAGGTCTCCTAACCACGAGATCAGCCCTTATCTGCGCGAACCATCTTATATCGGGTGCCTCCAGAGACATCCTTTTAAAAAGGCTTTTCCTGGATTCCTCGCTTCCAGGTATAACGAGATCGTCGTCCACAAAGAACATGTACTTATATCCCATATCTTTTAGGGCTTCTATTTCCCTCAATATTCTATCCTCGCTTTTCATTCTCCACGAGTGTCCCCACATGGCAGTAACCGAGCAGAAATCACAGTTGTATGGACATCCCCTTGCCGTCTCAATGGTAGCAAACTTGGCTCCCCTCTCAAGAACGTCCGCCCTGTAGCTCTCCTGCTCGATCAAGTCCCATGCCGGCATTGGGGATTCATCAAGATTCATTAGCGGAGGCCTTGGAGGAGTAAGCCTGATCTGGCCACGGTCTAAGTATGCGATTCCACTAACGGAAGACGCAGGCCTACCCTTAGCAATAGAATCCATGAGCTCTACAGTAGTTACTTCACCCTCACCTCTGACGACGTAATCAAATCCATCTCTTAGAACCAGCGGATACATAAAGGTGGCGTGATGACCACCGGCAAAAGTTATCACGTCTTTATCTGTCTCTTTTATGGCCCTTACGACATCGGCCGCATCCGGATAATATGACGTTGCTATAGTTGTGAACCCTACGGCATCGTAACTTATTAACCTCTTCGCAAACTCTTCTGGTTTGCTCTTATGTATCATCCGATCATATATGCGCACATCATGGCCGGCTTCGCGCAATCCTCCGGCTAGCTCAGCCAGCCCAAGAGGGGGCATTCTTATGCCAAAAGAGTTATAGTAACCCTCACCGTAGGGATCGTAAGGCTTCACCAGGAGTATCTTCAAAGGAACTCAATGCTACAAGCACTAATATTTTTACAGCTTACTATTTTGAAAAAAGTATCCTAGAAGCTAACCAGATACAAGGGCTTCTAAAGCAACCTTGGCCGCCCGTTGAGCATAGGTCCTCATCTGAGATGCGTCAAGCATTGGAGTACGCTCAATCATGTTATCACTGATCATTAATAGGGCAGCTGCCCTGTAACCCCTCATTTGACCCAACGCAAAAAGCGTCGCGCATTCCATTTCAACCGCTGCAAAGCCTAGAGAGGACAGCCTTTGCGCGAAACCGGGGTCCTCTGCATAGAAAGCATCGCTTGAAAAAACGGGCGCTACTCTGTACTGAAGCCCCTCCCTGTTGGCCTCCCTTATCAGAGCGCTTACTAACTCGTGATCGGGCGCAGGCGCAAGGCATATATCCTTTACGTATTGGCCTATAGTACCACCGGGGTTGCTAGCCGCCGAGCTGGGTATGACCAGATCCCCATACCTCTGCCCACTCAAGAGTCCCCCAGCTGTCCCAAGCCTCAAAATCACCTTTGCTCCGTACTGGTAAAGCTCCTCAAAAACTATGGCAGCAGAGGGAGCTCCAACGCCATGACAAGCCAGGCTAACTGGCTTACCGTTGTAAAGGCCAGTGTAAACATAGAAACCCCTATTATCGTTTACCAGCTTAGCGTCCTTCAGGAGCTCTGACACTTGCTTTACCCTTTCGGGGTCGCCTGCTACCAGAACCCTTTCGGCAAGCTGCCCTTTCTTAAGTTTTATGTGAAGAGGCTCTATTGTCATTTTCATCACTATGCCGTAAGCGAATAAATATAAACCTTAAGCATAATCAAAAGGCCCTCAGGTCGATTGGTGTGACATTTTCGATCTTAACCTTCAGTCTTTCGCCAGGTAAAGCGTTCTGCCTCAAAAGAACCTGCTTGTAATTTTCCGTTCTGGCTACTTGGTTGTTGCCTCCTTGTGTTACCAAAACTTCAACTTCTTTTCCCAAGTAAGCCCGGTTTATTTCAAGAGCTATACCCTTCCAAAGAGCGGATAACCTGTCACTTCTTGTTTTTTTCACCGAATCTGGTATTTGTGTCCATGCTGCAGCTTCAGTCATTGGCCGCGGTGAGTACCTGGCCACGTTAACCTTATCAAACTTAATCTTTCTTAGAGCGCTTTCCGTTAACGCGAAGTCGCTGTCGGTTTCTCCTGGAAAGCCCACGATAACGTCTGTATGCAGCGAGGCTTCCGGAAACGACCTCTTAATCTCGCTGAATATTTCAAAGACCTCTGAGGAAGTGTAGCCGCGCCTCATCATCTTTAGTATTGAGTCGCTGAAGCTTTGCACGGGAACGTGAAAGAACTTAAACACTTTTTCGGAGCGAAAGGCCTGCAAAAGCTCATCTATCCAATCTAGGAGGCCACGGGGATTTAGCATTCCAACCCTTACCCGGAAGTCTCCGGGAATATCCACTATGGCCCTCAGCAGCTCTGGAAAGCGCAATCCTAGGTCCTTTCCCCAAGAGTTTATTTCCACGGCCGTTAGGTCGATTTCGACCGCGCCTTTCTCCACAGATTCTTTTATGAGCCTTAATATAGTCCGCGGAGGGTAGCTGACTATTGTCCCCCTTGCCAACTTGGTGGCACAAAAGGAGCAATTTCCACCGCAACCGGTCCCTATGGGGACCGTGTAAACAGGACCTCCAGGAGGAGGGGGAAGAAGCTCGCTTAGCTCGCTGAGATCATCACTTAGACCTTTTCCCAGAGATTCAAGAAATAGGCGCCTTTCCCTCAGCGGAAGAATGAAGGCACCGCCTGATCTCCCAATGGATGGATAGACCTCAGCCGAGCAACCAGTCACGATAACGTCCTTCCCCATATCCCTAAGCTTCCTGACGGATGAGTAGAGCTTCCGGTCAGATGCTTCCCTTACAGCGCACCCATTTATTATAACGACGTCGGCATCCTCTACGCCTTTTACTAGATTCAGCCCAGCATCGCGCAGCGCATTTGCCAGTCCCTTAGCATCCGCTTGGCTCAGCGCGCATCCCATGCCCTCCACAAATACTCTTTTACCTTTGATGGCAATAAAGTCCAAGCTTCTGGCCAATCCTTCCCATCAGCCTCCTCGATAAGGGGGAAAGCTTTCCCCCTCCGTTCGTGTCACCTTTCTTGATTGCCTTCAATACATCTTCCCAGTTATCAGCCAGATTGAGATTGCCCCCGTAGCTGTAGCCGTTGCCAACTTCCCAGGGAAAGTGCGCATCGCTGCCCCCAGTTCTTGCAAATCCACTCAGTAAAGCGGCCCGGCGATTGGACCCAAACCAGTTTGAAGCATTGAAAACCTCAACCCCATCAATCCCAAAGCCTTCATTTAGGACCTTACCCATACCCATTTTGAGGCCTGAGAAGGGATGTGCTGCCACCGCAATACCGCCTCTCTCGTGTATAAAGTCAACCGCTTCACGAAGTTCTACGAGCCTAGGTGGGTGCTCAAAGATTCCGAGCCCCAGGAGGTGCCCAAAGGAGGTACTGATCTCAACTCCTGGCACGACAATGAGCTCTTTCACGTTGCCAAAGGCCGCAATACCTTCAGTGGTATCATGATCGGTCACCGCAAATCCAGATAATCCCTTGATCCTTGCCACCTTCAGTATGCATTCCGGCGTGTTAACTGAATCCTTGGAAAAAAACGTGTGAACGTGAAGGTCAAAAATCTTCAAAAAATTCGCCTCAGTGCACCCTCGAGCCCTCTGGAACGTTGCGCATGGGAGCTAGTATTCCCAGCGAACCATCACTTCCTTCAGCCGCAAGTACCATGCACTCCGATCTCTCACCCATCATTTCCCTTCCCTTTATGTTGACTAGAACTGCTACCTTTTTACCTATGAGCTCTTCAGGACTGTACTTAAGCCCAAGACCACCCAAGGTAGTCCTGGTAAAACCTCCGAAGTCGAATTTTATGCGAAGAAGCTTCTTCGATCCCTGTACCCTCTCAGCGCTTATCACTTTACCTATCCTTATATCTAATTTCTGAAAGTCCTCAATGCTTATCTCAGGAAGCACGGGCTCCACCTGGCCTTTGGGAACTATTTTTGAGAAGACTGGGTGAGGTCTGACCACGGCAGTACCAGGAGGGAGATCTGTTTCTACCGATTGCCAGCTAGGAATAAGGCCTAAAAACGATAAAATGTCGGAGGCCGACGAAGGGGCTATGGGGTAAAGCATAACGGCTATGTCTTTGGCCAGGTTAGCCGCCACATATATCGTATCCCTTCCCTTGCCTTCCCTAACCTGCTTCCAAGGTTCTCTCTCGTTTACGTACCTGTTTCCTGCCCTTGCCAATGCGAGCATCTCCTCCAACGCAGATGAAAGGGATGTCCTCTCCATCGCCTGCGCGTAGGCCCTTGCCCTCTCAGCCGCATATTCCATCAGTTTTACGCTTGGCTCGTCAAGCTCGCCTGGGTCCGGTAGCTTACCGTTGAAGAACTGATTTACGAAGGTAAGCGTTCTGTGAACATAGTTGCCAAGGGTATCGTTTAGATCAGAGTTTACCCTGCTCACGGAAGATTCGATGGTAATAGAGGTATCCTTTGTCTCAGGCCTAACCTGCATAAGAACAAACCTCCAATACTCGGCCGGCATCGCTGCGAGCGCCTCATCGCTCCAAATGCCTTTCTTCCTGCTTTTCGATGCTTTTTCTCCTCCAAACAGTATGAACTCCGTTGAGCTCACGGTCCATGGTAGCACGTAGTCGTCACCCGATGCCATCAAGAGCGCCGGTAAAATTATTGTATGAAACGGTATGTTGTCCTTTCCTATGAAGCACACAAACCTTGTATTCCGGTCAAACCAGTACTCCTTCCACTTCTCTGGTTCGCCCTTGAGCTCAAAATATTCCTTTGTGGCGGACACGTAACCAAGGACAGCTTCCATCCAAACGTAAATGGTCTTACCTTCCGCCCCAGGAAATGGAGCGGGTATTCCCCACCTATTATCGCGGGTAACAGAGCGCGGCTTTAGGCCATCCCTTATCATGGCAAGGCTCATGTTCTTGGCGTTCTCAGGAAGGGCGTCATTGGACCTTATGTAGGCCTCAAGTTTATCCGAAAAAGCAGGCAGATCAAAGTCCCACTCATAAGTGGTCTTCCAAGTTATTGGCTCATCGCAGAATATGCCTCTCGGGTTTATCAGTAATTTAGGTTCGAGAAGGCGTCCACAGTTATCGCACTGATCTCCGTGGGCTTCTGGATAACCGCAATAGGGGCAAGTGCCAACCACGAACCTGTCTGGGAGAAACATCTGTTTCTCCTCGCAATATGGCATCTCAATCTCGCGCTTTATGATGTAGCCGTTTTTGTATACCTTATCGTAAAACTCCTTTACAAAAGATTTATGCACATCGCTCTCGGTGCGGGTATAGTTATCAAAGTTGATCTCCCAATTCCTAAGTATTTCAAGGATCTTCTTGTGGTTGGCATCGGTTATCTGCTTTGGATCCACGCCTCTCTTTATTGCTTCAACCTCAATCGGAGTGCCGTGCTCGTCCGAGCCGCTAACCATGACCACGTCCTCCCCTCTCATCCTCAAGTAACGAGAGAAAACATCAGCTGATAGAAGATGTATAAGAGTACCCAGATGTGGCTCGTAGTTAACATACGGCCAGGCGGACGTCACTATCCACTTTCCACGAACCATAATTCATAGATTTAAAGGGTATAAAAGCAGAGAGGTCACTTCAGTACTTTATTATCTCAAGTTGCCTGCTCCTGTAAAAATTATAAGCATCTGTCATCGATAACTTGTACTCGTCTCCATTTTTCTTCCTCATCACCAAGTAAGACCCGTCCGCTCCTTCAACGCTTGCTACTTCCCCCTCGAGCACAACAGAACTTCCCAACCTCAACCTAAATAACCTTACAAGGGATATCTTCTGATAAACTAGTTTGCCGTCCTTCTGCTTTTTGAGTAACCTGCGGCTGTATGTTGTTTGCGCCAGGAAGCGCTTTTCGAGCTCATGCCTCAAGTTCAGCGAAAAACTTGATGAGTAGGCCTGCACGTCAACGCCGCCCTCCTTTTCATCAAATTTAAGCGGCATTTCAGGGCGCCTTTGGGCAATGGCCTCAACTATGTGCCTCAGATTACTGACCTCTTCGCGATCTAGTCTCCGAGCTTCTCCCCTTATCTGTATCAAGTATGGGTAGTTCTTTTCCTGCGCCATAGAACACGAGGGGCATATGGATGGCTCATAAGAAACCTCCAACTCACCTCTCTCGCGCTTTATGAGGCCGAAGCCCACGTTTATCTCCGCAGAAAAAACAATCCTTGCTCCGCTCTTGTGCTCACCCACGTGATGCACTATGACCGAGTATCCTTCACTGTCCTTTAGCTCCCCGTATAAAGCCGAGGTAACAAGGTCAGACCATCCCTCCCCACTGGGCACATCTATCCACTGCCCCTTCCACCTCACCGAGCCGCAAATCCTGCACTTGGGCATCCTTACCTTAATGAGAGTTGGAAGGCCGTCAACGTGAGATAGCGCGCACTCGGCGCACAGGTTACCCTCTCCCAAGTGATGTGGGCTCTCGCGAGAGTAACCCTTCCCGTTCTCAAGTTCTTTTCCGCATATTGCACAAACTCTCATGTTATGAAAAAATAACGCGAGAGATTTTTAAGCTCATCTAAAATTAGTCAAACTGGCCAACACCGAGGCATAACGGAGAACCTAGCCAGTGCGGGATTTAAGTAGGGATGGGAAGAACAAGCGCTTGCCTGCAGCAGACTTCTTATCATCCCACTCCCTTAAGATTCTAACGCTCTCATTAGCAACTTTCACGACGTCTTCAATGCCTGCGTCCGGATCGAACTCTCCAGTTTCTCTTTGCGCTATTATAGCGGTAACCGCACCAGCCCTCCCTCCATAAAGCCTTGCAACAGTGAAAAGCGTGGCCGTCTCCATTTCCATGTTGAGCACCCTAGCACGCCTAAGGTCTGGCAGGATGTCGCGCATCCAGCTTTGCTCGTAACCTTTGTATCCTGGTCTTCCCTGCCCCGTGTAGAACGTGTCAGCGCTAGCCGTAACACCGACGTGATACCTTACGCCCAGTTCCTCTGAGGCCTCTACAAGGGCCATGGTCACCTCGAGGTCAGCAGCAGCTGGGTACTCGATCCTGACGTACTGCTTGCTGGCCCCATCCAGCCTAACAGATGCCGAGCTGATGATGAGGTCCCCTAATTTTATCTCCTTTTGGATGGCGCCGCTTGTCCCAACCCTTATGAAGGTATCAGCCCCAATCCTGAAGAGCTCTTCCAGTGCGATCGATAGGCTTGGCCCTCCTATTCCAGTCGAGGTACACGATATCCCAACGCCGGCATACGTACCGGTGTGCGTTACGTACTCTCTATGGGAGGCCTTATACCTAATGCTGTCCCAGCGCGATGATATGCGCTCTGTCCTGGATGGATCACCGGGAAGTAGAACGTATCTTTCAACATCACCTGGCCCGCAGGCTATGTGATACTCCCTTCCATTTACTTTGGGCTCTTCGGAGTCAAGAGTCAAGCTGATCACCAACGCGAAACGCATCAGGTAAAAGTTCCTTTAGCTTGTGCGACCTTCCCCCATATATTACGTCCATATCGGGTGAAAACTCACTCAGAACCTGACGGCAGGCCCCACAAGGAGTTGGCGTAACTGCATCAGACACTATGGCCAGGGCCTTAAACTCCCTAAATCCCTCTGAGACAGCCTTAAATAAAGCGACCCTTTCTGCGCACATAGTAAGCCCATATGAGGCATTCTCTATGTTGCAACCAGTAAATACATGCCCATCCTTTGTCATGATAGCTGCACCAACCCTTATTTCTGAATAGGGTGAGTAAGAGTTCTTCATGGCCTCTTCAGCAGCTGCAACAAGATCCGAATATGCTTCATCCATGAAACATAACGCAAAACCGTTGTTAAGCGTAACTAAAAGGGAAGAGGTAGCCAAGCTAGAGCTTGAAACTAGAGCATAACAACAGCTTTTCTCTCTTCAAAACGCGAGCTCACGTCCTTGCCCAGCTATGCATTGGAAATCACTCCACAAAGATGGACCAAAGGTCAAGATCTGCTTCAGCCCACTTTTGACTGCTCGCTGACCGCTCTAGCATTTTCTACCTAAAACTTTAATTCTCACTCGGCAAATTAAAACGATAACTTTGTCAGATGAGGAGGGAGGGAAGAGAAGACCTAAGTTTTCAGCAAATTTACCCTTCGAGGGCTCTTCTGGGGAAACGTATTACCTGAAGTTCGCCGTATGGGAGGGAAGAGGAGGCAGCCACGTTTACACGGCAACCCTTACGGTGCGCGAGGGAGGAAATTATACTGATGTAGCCAAAATCAGCGTAGCGGAGAGAGATCAGAACTTCAGGTTGATATCCAAGAAGCTCTACGGAGAGGAACAACTCAAATACAAGGGAGGCACTGGAGGTACAGGGGAAACGGATGAGGAAGATAACGAAGGTTTTTGAGCTTCATTTACCTATGGCTATCACAACCTTTCCGATTACGTTCCCGCTCTCCATTTCTCTGTGAGCTTCCTGCACTTCACTCAGGGGAACCACTTTAGTGATTATAGGCCTTAGCTTTCCCGCTCTGACAAGCTTAAGCGCTATGAGAAGCTCCATCTTTGTCCCTCCGTAAGCACCCATTATTGTTATTTGCCTAGTGTAGAGGTCCCTGACGTCGAGAGTTACATCCTTACCTGTTGTAGCCCCGGGAGTTACCAGACGCCCCGTTGGAGAGAGGCACCTAAGGCTTTGGTCCCAGGTAGAGGCCCCCACGTTTTCAAAAACCACATCAACGCCCCTTCCTTTGGTAATCTCCATGACCGATTTCACGACGTCATTCGATTTGTAGTTTATAACGTAATCCGCCCCAAGCCTTTCCAAAAATATCGCCTTCTCCTCGCTGCCCGCGGTAGCAATAACGGTAGCACCTGTGATCTTTGCTATCTGTAAAGCTGCGCTCCCGAGGCCTCCACTAGCTCCCCAAACCAGAACGGTCTCAGAAGGGGTGAGGCCTGCCAGCGTAATCAAGGAGTGCCAAGCAGTCATGAAGGTAACGGGTACGGCCGATGCCACTTCAAAGTCCAGTCCCTCGAGCGCTATGGCGTTGTAGGCTGGCACAACTACGTACTCGGCGTACGTTCCCTGTACCTGGTTTCCCAGCAGCTTTCTGCTTACGCACTGATCCTCTCTTCCCTTGATGCAGAAGTTGCAGGAGCGATCAACTATTAGGGGATAGAGGACAACGGGTTCGCCTTCCGAGACTTGCTCAACTCCAGGTCCGATTGCCTCTACTATTCCTGCACCGTCGGCACCCAATACATGAGGAAAAGACGTCTTGTAACCTCCTATGCCCCTTCTAACCCAAATGTCCACGTGATTCAGCGAGGCATACGCTAGCCTAACCAGAACCTCTCCTGGACCTGGCTTTGGAACTTCGAGGTCTCCGTACCTTATTACTTCAGGTCCGCCGTTTTCGCTTATGAAGGCTGCTTTCATTTTCAGTTAAAAGTTGGCGTAACCTAAGCGCTTTGCGGTTTATGCCCAGCCTTTATGGCTCAAATCAAAACCACAGCCATCCTCTACTAAGGCGAAAATAGACTTAATTATCACTTATGAATTTGTCTTGGGCTCGTAGCTCAGCATGGAAGAGCGCCGGACTTTTAGCGCAAGGAAGAAATCCGTCGGCCGCGGGTTCAAATCCCGCCGAGCCCGCTCTCAAAAAACCTATTTACTACTGCCCTGTATAACATAACTAAATTGAGCTATTATCAAGGGCCAGATAGAAGAAAGCCAAGCGGGGGCCTCAAGGGAAGGCACAGGAAGAAAAGGGCATACGAGCTAAAGAGGCCCTTCCATCCCTGCGTTGCCCTGGCAGAAAAAGAGGCCTTCGTTGTTGAAAGAGTTAGAGGAGGTAACAAAAAGGTTAGGGCAAAGTACGTATCTTTCGTAAACGTCTATGATCCAAGCGCAAAGAAGGTCCGCAAAGAGAAGATCGTTGCCGTCGAAAAGACCCCGTCTCACGCCGAATACGCGAGATCCAACATAATAACCAAGGGTAGCTACGTGAGAACGGAAAGCGGATTGGTGATTATAACCTCAAGAGTAGGACAGCATGGCGTGGTTAATGGAACGCTCATAGAGCAGGAAAAATCCTCTTGAAGGTGTCTTCTTGAAGGAGATAAGCGTCTGGACCGCCTACTTTGATGCCTCAAGGAGCAGAAGGTACGGGAGAAGGGTAAGGGCTGATCTAGCAGTGAGGAAGCCAACCCAAGAGGAGGTCGTCCAAGCTGCCAAGAGACTTGGACTATACGCTAATCCCGAAGATGCTTATTACCCGAAAGATTTTTGGGAAAAGGGAAGGATTAAGATATCGTGGGCAGGAAAAAAACAGGCGCTCTTGAATACCCTTGCGCGGGAGCTCAGAAACATGAGACAAGAGCATTTAGGGGTGAATGCACGTGAAAAAAGCTAAAGTAGTTCACGTGACGCCTTCTAAATTTATCGTAGCGGTAACTTCAGGCGAGGTGAGAGGTGATCTAATAGCGACCGATTCCAAAGGAAACGTGGTGGGGAAGGTCGTGGACGTCTTCGGGCCAATTTCGGCTCCTTACCTTTTGATCAAGCCTCAGAATACAACAGTAGAAGAAGGCACTCAGCTCTTCCTTTACAGGAAGGCTGAAAATAAGAGGAATAGAGAGTGAGCTGGAAATCCGGATCCGAGGACAAATATTACAGAAGGGCCCGCAGGGAAGGATATAGGTCAAGGTCAGCCCTTAAGCTACAGGAAATACTTAGGATCAAAAAACCTAAGCAAGGAGACCGTGTTCTTGATCTCGGATGTTCACCGGGTGGGTGGTCACAGGTCCTTTCAAGCATCGTAGGGCCCAAGGGATCGGTGACTGGCGTTGATATAGTGGACCCGCGCATTAAGCTCTACAACTTTAACTTTTTGCGGAGGGATATAAGGGACCAAGTCCCTGAGGTTGGCCCATTTTCCTGGATATTCTGTGACGCGGCACCCAAGTTCACGGGAATTAAGGACGTTGACATGGCCAGAGCACAGGAGCTATGGCAGGCTTGTCTAAACTGGTGCGATAAGACGCTCACCGAGGACGGGAACCTAGTAATGAAGGTTTTCCAGTCGAGGGAGCTGGACGAGATAAAGCCGGAAGTAGAGCGGCGCTTCAATCACGTGAAGTTCGTGAAGCCAAAGGCGTCAAGAAAGGAGAGCCCTGAAATTTACCTGCTCTGCGAAGGATTTAGGACTTCGTCCAAAATCAATGCAGGTTCTTCATCACCCGCGTCGAATCTAATGCCCTGACCATCGAAGTGGGTTGCGCTGGCCGAGTACCCTGCCTCCTTTAGCCTGCTCAAAACAAACTCAGTGGAGGGGCTTTTTCCCCTCAATAGAGTTGGCAGCGTGTAATAGAAGGGAGCATGCCCGTACTCTTCCTTGAGGAGCGACATTAGCTTCGTAGCTCTCTGCGGATTTTGATAGATGCTCTCCTTAGTGCGTAGTGCTTCCAGAACCATTTCAACGAAGCTCGAAGAAGATATCTCGCCAAGCCATAGGGGACCAGCCAACTCTAGAAAGCCCTCGCTCGACTTAAAGCGCTTGATCAAGCTCATTAGGTCCCTATCCCACTTTCTTACCTTGCGGTTGTACAAGTAACCCACGTATCCAAGCGCCAAAGAGGGATCAACCGTACGGTTCATGCTAACCCTCAAGAATATCCTTACGTAATGATCGACATAAAAAGATAGAATTGGTTCAACAAACAGTCCCTGAACCCTTGCCCTTCTAAACGCATATGATATAAGTACCCTAACGGCAATTTCGTGACAGAACTCGGACCTAAAAGTAAGGGAGCCGTACTTCTGAAGGGCCGCTTGTTGGTACCTTCCACATAGGGTTGCGAGATCCGTAGCTGTGAAGCCCAATATACCTCCAACCTTTACCGCAGATAATGCCGTATCGATGTAGGGGGCAGGAGATCCGAAGGGATCAAGATCTACGAGGTCATACCTATGATTAGGTGCGCTATTGGTTGCCAAAAAAACCCGGGCATCCGAGGACTGGACCATTATGTTATCGATCACTCCGTTTTCCCGCGCCGACTTAAGGAGAAGCGATAAAGATGATGGAGAAAGGTCATTGGCATCAACCTCAGCCCCGATGAGTGCGTACCTTATGGCCCTTGCACCAACGCCAGTCATAACGTCAGCGACCCTAGGTTTATTCAGCAAAGAGGCTACTGCCAGGGATATGTCGCGATTAAGCGATGCTGCTGGATTGTAAAATGGCATTGAACTCTTCCTTATCTCTACTTTGTCGGGGACGAGTAGCCTTGCCTCGCCCTCCTTTATCCACTTGACTGGAAAAGCCAAGCCTTTATCTTCCAACTTTTCCTCACGAAACTAGGACGAGTCCCTATCCTAAGTAAAAATTCAATGGTCCTATTATCAGATGGATAGCCGGAGCCCGCAAACGGAACCCCGCTAACTGCGTTATCCCTTATTACCTTGGCTATTATTGAAGCAGCGGACACGAAAGGACAAGAGGAGTCAGCGTCGTGTGTCGCGCGAACAGGTATCCCTTCGGCATATCTTGAAACCTTTTCCGCAAAACCAAGCTCTGAGCCCAGGGCATCCACGACGGCCTCATGAGGCTTCAGGGTTCTTATGAGCTCTCCCATTAAAAAAGCTTCGAGGTCGTTCAGGTTTCCCCCTCTCGCCTTTACGTTATCGTCTATAACACTAGGTGGTATCACGAAAGCCTCAACTCTAAGCATGGAAAGTAACTTGATAGAAAGAGAAGCCCTTTTGCTGGGAGCTAGGCTCTTCGAGTCCCTTACGCCAATGCCGATAAGCGATGTGCTGAGCTCTTCGTTGCCAGCGGCTGCAGCTATGACCATGGGACCTATGACGGGCCCCCTCCCAGCCTCGTCAACTCCCGCTATTACTCTGGTCATTTCCCTTCCACTCCGCGTATATCATCAAGTGATCTTTTTCAAAAGGTTCCAGCTGCTTTTGATCCAGTATCTCAAATCCTCCCTTCCTTAGGGCCTCTCTTTCCCTTGCAAAAACTCTTGCAGGGTCGGCCACAACGTCTATGCTCCTTGCCTTTATTGCGATCATGCCCTTACCTCTCACCTTCAAGAAGTACTTGGCGTTATCTATGAACAGCTCCGCTTGATTGGGCTGCGCCACATCGCAGTAAAGGTAGTCTACCTGAAGAACCCTATTCATGTAACCTTCAGGCCTTCTTGCATCCGCAAGTATAGGAACTATGTTTTTTTTCTTCAAAGAAACCTTAAGCAACTCGCTCATGGCTACGCGGGAGATCTCCACCGCGTAAACTATACCAGAATTGCCAATCACGTCTGAAACGTGGCTAACGGTTGTTCCCTGAGCCGCACCAAGGTAGAGAACGCTACTTCCTGGGCGTATGAAATCTCCCCTGAAGCCCTTTATGATGAAAGCCGCAAGCTTGCTGCGATACGGTATCCATATCCTGTACTCTTCGTTATCAACCCTCACTAGCGGCTCGCCATAAACGCTGTATCCCCTGACTAGGTTTTTAGTGGCTAATTCCCTTCTTATCCTTCCTCCCTCGTCTATGGATAAAAAATATATCCCTGGCATCTCAGGGATTTCGGTAACAGAAAGCCCCCTCAGCTCTATCCTAGGTCACTTTCGGCGCTTAATTCCCTTATTGTGTTTTTTTCCATGTCCCCCACCCTCCCTCTTTGGGCGAGGGGAAGATGCCAGTATCTTCTTTATCTTTGCTTCAAGGTCCGATTTAATGGTGGGTTCTATCCTTCCGCCACCGAAAACGTCTATCCTAGCGGCTATAGCTATCTTACTGGCAACTGCCCTAGCTAGTCTTCCCCTTAGCCATTTTGGAGCTGAGTGAACTGCAGGGTATTGAAATATAACCCCGTGTTTTGGAGGCCTTGCGCCAGTCTTCATGGCACGAAACAGCGCTTTCTCGGCACCAAGCACTTGAATTGTGCTAGATGGCATCTTTGCAAGCCTGTCCAAACCGCCAGCTAAAGAGATCAGTCTAGCTCCAAGTGCAGCCCCAACTAGCTCGGTTAGGTTGGGGGCCGCTTCTTTCATGGCTTTTTCTACGTAGTCGTCCAGCTCCTCCCTTACTTCGTAAAGCTGAAGAAGACCCTGCGCGAGCTCGCGCAAAGGTCTCCATGCCTCCTCATCCCACTGCGCTCCCATGGAGGACTTCGCGGCCTTGAGTATGGACTTCGCGGACTTCAATCCCGAAAGGGCCTGCTCATCCAGTTGAGGCCTAATTCCCGCGAGCACGACCTTAAGGTACACTCTCTGATCAGGAACAATGGAGCTCAGCTCAGGAAAGTGAACACCGTACCACTCTCTAGCGCGGGTAGACAACACGTTAAGTGTCTCGTCTAAGTCGTCGATCGCCCTTATTCCCTCGGCAGCAAGAAGATCCTTTTTCGAAGATTCGGCCTTTATTATGTTCCTGCTCTGCTTGGCTGAAAATGAGGCAAGGGCCTCCCTGTACCTGCCCACGGGAAGGCCAAGTGCCGTTGAGACCACTTGCTCTGAAAGCAGGTTACGAAACTCTTCAGCAGAAGCCATGCGTAACTTATATCCCTTGAGGGCGGCCAAAACGTCTTCTGAAAAGACCACCAGCTCTTCCCCCGCGGGCACAACCGATAAAGCCTCAGCAAGGGGATTAGGAATCTCACCCCGGGAAAGAGATGCAAAAACAGACTCTGCCTCGCTCTCGCTTAGCTGCCTTGCATATCTCTTTTCCGCATCGCTTCCCAGTAGGAGTATCCCCGCAGGGGTTACCAGTAAATAAGAGGGCATACGTTAACCTCGTCCTCTCTTAAAAGCTTTAGAAAACTCCCCTTGCCGACTAAAAAGCGCATCAACCATTTCTCTGAAGCGCCAACGTCCACTACCTGCGCATGACCAAACGTCCTCAAGCCTGAAGAAGAAGCCTCGAGCGGGCTTCGAACCCGCGACCCCCTGCTTACGAGGCAGGTGCTCTGACCGGGCTGAGCTATCGAGGCAAACATATAATAGGGGAGCGCTTAAAGGTTACGACTTGAAGATATCGGAAGTAGGGGAAAGAAAGCTCATTCAGATGCTCATGAAGTTTGTCAGCATGCCAGCCAACGTCTTTCCTTATTACGATGACACCGTTGCCTTTGAGGTTGGAAGGGACCTTTTATCCTTCAAGATAGACACGTTTGTCTACAGCACGGACAGGCCCAAAGGCCTAGAGCCCTACGATGTTGGATGGAAAGCCGTGACAGCGGTGGCCTCAGACATGGCCGCCAAGGGCGCCTCACCTTACCTCTTCCAATGCTCCCTCTCGTTACCGCCAGACACAGAGGAGAGGGAAGCGCTAGAAGTAGAGAGGGGACTAAGCGAAGGCGCTAAGGCTTACGGCGGAGCGCTTGTGGGAGGAGATACGGGTGAGGCCAAGGATGGCGTTATCGCAGTCACTGGGATCGGAATTCACGTCAGCCATACCTATATCCCTAGGAAAAATGACCTCGCTCAGGGAGACCTAATAGCCGTAACCGGCTCGTTTGGATACGCCCCCCTCGGGTTGGCTGCAATGATGGGCAAAGTCGAGCTAAGAGAACCCATCCTTTCAAAGTCCATTCAGGTCTTCAAACATCCCCTGGCAAGGGTTAAGAGCGGCCTTTCCCTCGTTGGGCTTGGCGCAAAGGCATCCATGGACAGCAGCGACGGCCTCGCCTTTACCCTTCACGAGCTGGCCGTCATCAACTCGGTTGACATAGAGGTCATGACCCCGCCCATTGATGAGCTTCTTTCTACTTACTTTAGTGAGAACGGAATCGATCCCATGCCCTTCGTCTTTTACGGTGGTGAAGAATATGAGCTTGTAGCCGCCTTTCCGGCAACGGTCCCCGCGAGAGCCCTAAAGGAGCTCGGGTTCACAATAATTGGAGAGGTAAAAAAGCCGGGTACCGGCAAATTGACCTACCGCGGAAATGAGCTTAACGCAAAGGGCTACGAGCACTTCAGGTAATAACGTCACACTTACAAGCAGCAACTTGCCCCGAAATTTTGATGCTGCCCTAGCCCGAGAGCCAGCGAAGGAAAAAGCACGCCTTATCACAACGCTTAAAGCTCTCGATTGCACGGTTCTCGGTGAAATTGCCACCAGATGTTGTGTATGACTACTCGAAGTGCACAGGAAACGGTCAATGTGTACAGGTATGCCCTGTCCAGATACTCGAGTTAACAGCCGATAAAAGATGGTGCAAAGCGATCGACGGTTACGTGGATAACAAGGAAGCTGTTGAGGCGTTCCACTCACAGGTAGAGGGAAAGAAAGATGCAGTCCCAATAAAAATACACAACGCTATGTCCGCCTGTTTGGGATGCGCTGCATGCGTAGCTGCGTGTCCTGAGGGAGCTATAAACATAATACCCGAATTCGCCGAAGGCCAAAGCGCTGTAGAGAAAGTCCAATAGGACTTTTTAGTTAAAGATCAATTTTTTGTCTGTTGCTCAACGTGAGCTCCTCAAAAAAATAGTCGACCTAATCAATCGAAACAAGATCAGGCCAAGTGAAACTATAAGTATCATGATCACGGCATACATGGGCCCGAAAGCCCTCACCATCAGCGGCACCCTTCCTTTCTTGCTCGATATGATATAGCTCAGAAGAGCCAGTGGCAACAAAAGCCCAACAGAAGAAATCAAACCCGAAGTGTACGCTGCTTCTTCAAAGGCTAAGGAACGCCAGTTAACCATGAGGCCCAGGAGAAATGCCCCTCCAAAAACCAGCGCAAGCGTTCCGGGTAGGAACTCATCCTTTGATGACAATGGTCTACCTGTGAGGAAGGATAAAGAGGAAAGCCAAGGCTTGAGGGCGACAGCGAAGGAGGCCATGCAGGAGGAGAGAAGGGCAATTGGAAAAATCACATATGCTAAAGGGCCTATGACCGGCGCAAGGGAGGAAGCTATCCTACTCAAGCTGGTGGGCGGGGTCCCGATAAAGGATAGCGCAAAAGTTATCGCCAAAGACAGAGAAAGCGTTAGTCCCACTACGTCTCCAACCGCGATTCCAAGGAAGCTGATCTTCTGCTCGTAGCCGCTTTCCTCAGCGAAGAAGAGTGCATCGGGTGCCACTGTTGCGCCTATCAAAGCGCTAACCGATGCGCCATCAAACTTAGCGCCAAAGCCTAAAATTCCCGCTGCGGCCTGCTGAACTGCAGGGCCATGCATGGCGTAAAGCGCAGCCACGGGAAAAGCAAGCATGGGAAGCGAGCCCGCCAAAACAACAGCTGTCCAGTGCTTGCCAGTGGCACTGGGTGCTAAAAAAAGTATCGCCAAAGATATCGGTAAGAAGAGGGGCCAGGTAGCGTGAAAAAGCATTGAAAGCGCCATAGAGGCAGCTATTACCTCCACCACCATAGCTGACACATTACTAGCCATAAGCGAGAGAGCAGAGGCAGCAGCAGGGACATCACCATACCGTTTCCTTATCACTTCTAGAAATGTCATGTGCTCCTCGCTTCCGATAACGGAGGCAGAATACTCGATGTATGGCCACATTATAAAGGGCAATAAGACTGCCCAAAGCAGCGCCTCCCCGTTGGCTCCAAATATGTAAGCGTATGTTCCTATCATAGAGGCTTCAACAGATGAAAGCCCCTCTATTAGGCCTGGAGTCACTTCGTGTAAAAACCTCAAGCGCGATCCCTCGTAGCCTTAGCCCTTATGATGAAGCTTGGGCTTCCATCGTCCATGGTGGCGATGACCCCGCCCTCCAGCACAGTGCTGAGCTGGGAGCTCTCTGAACCTATGCTTTGCTCAAGGGTAACTCCTTCTGGTAGCTCATCGGCCTGAGGTATGCTCGCGCTCATGGTAACATAATTTCCCTGAGCCGATACCGTGAACATCGCCACGCCTTCTCCTCTGACCTCCTTCTCTCCCTTTATTTCCTTTTTCAACTCTCCGAGCCCCTCGATAATTCCTTCCTTAGAGAGCTGGACCTTTCCCTGAGCTGGCTCCGAGCTTCCGAGCTCGTCTACTCTGCTCAATTGAAGCTTGCTCTTCCTATGTATCTCAACGAAGTAAATGATTATTGGCACAATACCTGCAGCGATATACAATCCCGATATAACGTACGGCGACAAGCCAGCCGAGAGCAGGATTTCTCCAGGCATTTCACGGCTAGGCCGCAGCAAGGGATTATTTATTATCCCCGAAAATAAATTGAGCTCCCAAAGCCAACGCTCAACTGTAAATTTCTGCATCGGAATATAGGGATTTTCCGAGGGGAATTCGCCCAAAAGTGATAATTGATGCCTCCAACCCCAACCTCTTTAAACCGCAGCTCGCCAATGCACATACATGAAGCCGTTAAACTTTTCTTAGCTGCGTATATTAGCCCCTAGCGTAAAAAATGGTAGAAATAAAGGAGTTTGCCAACTTATCTCCCGAGGAAAGAGAACTCAAGAAGAAGCTGCTCTCTAAGCCAGTGGAGGCAATAGACCCAACGTCTACTAAGACCGTATCTGATCTTTTACACGCATACGAAAGAATGTCAGTTCAGGCGAGAAATCTGGGAACGTGTCTTGAGGTTTATGAAAACATGCTATCAGATACAAGAAGGCCGGTAATATTTCTTGGCCTAGCCGGTCCTCTCATAGCGGGAGGCCTGAGGGAAACCATAAGGACAATGATAGAAGAGGGACTCGTGGATGTAGTAGTATCAACGGGTGCCATAATGTATCAGGACATATATCAAGCTAGGGGATACAAGCATTACATAGGTACGCCTAACAGCGATGATGCAAAACTTAGGGACCTTTACATAGACAGAATATACGATACTTACGTTGATGAAGAAAAATTCATAGAAACTGATACGTGGATAGGTGACCTTGCATCTTCCCTGGAGCCTAGGGGATACTCCAGCAGGGAATTCATGGAGATCCTTGGAAAGCACTTAAACGACGAAAAGTCCATTGTAGCTACGGCCGCCAAAGTTGGCGTGCCCATATTCGTTCCCGCCATCAACGATAGCTCCATAGGGATAGGGCTTACCTCCCACTACAGGTGGGCAAAGGTTAACGGTAAACCAAGGTTATACATAGACTCAATAAGGGATAACTATGAGCTGACGCAGATAGTTGTTAAGTACGGGAAAACCGCTGCCATATATGTTGCCGGCGGAGTGCCCAAAAACTTCATCAATGACTCCGTGGTAATGGGGTACGTTTTTAATGTGGATACTGGAGGCCATCTCTACGCGTTTCAGCTTACTACGGACGCGCCCCATTGGGGCGGGCTTAGCGGGAGCACGCTGGAGGAGGCAACCAGTTGGGGAAAAATAGCGAAGAAGGCAACAAGGGCCACTGCCTACGTGGACCCAATGGTATCGCTCCCGCTTCTCGTGACCGCTGTCATACAAGACGGCTACGGAAACAAAAGGCCAAGGCTAAAGATGGTTTGGAACAACGATGAATTAATAAGCATAGAGAAAGAAAATTGAGTTAAACTTTAATAAAACTTAAAGCGTTAGACCCACGGATAATCGCCAATGCATATAAGTTAGAATAATTTTAACAATTAATTTTCGTTGTTATGGGTTTCTGTTTCGGGCACCTGGGACGACGTAATTCCGTAAAGGATCTTCGCGTAATGTCTTATCAGATCTGCAGTTCTCACAACCCCCTTTAGTCTTCCCTCTCCGTCAATCGCGAACAATATGCCCTTGCCTGAGCTCAATATCCGCTTCACAGCAGTGCTAGCGCTTTCATCAACAACCAGCGGCTCATCCATGGCGATGAGATCCTCTACGGTGGCGGCATTCGATGCCAACAGACTTTCCAGCTCAACCCTTCCAAGGTACTCTCCTCTGGTTCCCACAACCGGAAGAGCAGTATCGCCAGATAGCGAAAAAAGTAAAATTGCGTGAGCCACGCTGTCGTTCTGTGATAGCTTGAACCTTGCCGGCCTCATTATCTCGCCTACACCTAAGCGCACTTCATGATCAACCCTGTTGCTTAACCTCATTAGGGCAACGTGCGTCCTGGCAGGGGAGAACTGCAACTGATTGTTATAAAGTCCCTTGTTAGAGGTTAGAAGGTAAGCCGTGGCTCCCGCTAAGAGCGCTGGGATTATGGCATAAGGCGACATGGTCTCGGCTGCAAATGCGACTGCGGCTAGCAGCGTTTTGTTGGTGGCGGCGACCATGGCCGCAGCACCAGCGGCAACTAGTATGGGACTGAAGGGAATATCCAGCACTTTCATAAGGCCTACAGAGGCAACTGCTCCCAAGAAGACCGAGGGCACGAAAAGGCCGCCGCTCCCCCCTTCATTTAACGTAATGGAGGTAGTTAACATCTTTGCAACAACCAACACCAGAATGAACGCTATCCCATATCTCCAGAGGCCAGAATTGAAAATCATGGAGGAAGATATGACGCCATAACCCACGCCCAACGACATGGGCATAACGCATCCCATGGCTGCCAATAAA
>ERZ1669250.279-NODE-279-length-26158-cov-6.890204_pt1 | contig 26158 bp, 24 predicted proteins | sample MGYA00579295_ERZ1669250 | MGnify/ENA primary metagenome ERZ1669250 (study PRJEB41166, sample SAMN08046056) | hot springs metagenome | biome: hot spring; feature: acid hot spring; material: thermophilic sediment; isolation source: thermophilic sediment from acid...
AGGCATTGAGAAGACGCCTTGGCCAAACTCAACAATGCTTAAGCTACCGCTAGTTGACGCGTTGCATGAGAATAAAGGGGCTTACATAAAGGATGGGAAGCTTGTTTTAAGGCTGAATAAGACGATTGAGGTGGAAATACCCAAGAGGGTTTTAGAGTGGCTCAACATACGTTTAGCCGAAAAACCCGACAAGAAGACCGTAAGAGTGTTTGAGAGGGACGGTCAGCTAGTAGCTCAGGTAGTACTCCACAAAAGGAACGTTGTGAAGTTGCCTGAGGATCCTCTGCTCGTGGTGATTGACCTCAACAGCTCCTATGGCATTGTTGTCCATTACTGGGATGGGAAGCTGATAAGGACGGAAAAGTACAAGCCACCAAATAAGGGGGCTATGTGGCGTGAAGTTAAGTGGTTAATGAAGCTAAGGGATACCCTGTACAACCAAGGCACCATAACACAGGCACAAATCAACACGTACTCCGCCTTGGTAAGGAAGATGTTGAGTAAGAGTAGTAAGGCTTGGATCCAGCAGACCGTGGATAGGGTAGTCAGGAGGGTTAGGAGGATAGCCAAGGGGCATGGTAAGGAGCCGTTAGTGCTTATTGATGTACCAAGTGATGAATCCTTGAGGGGTAGCCCGTTGCAGAGGACTATAAGATCCTTCGCCCAATACTTAACAAACGTCCTGTCGTGGTACGGCATTTATTGGGAGGAGGTGAGGCTCTACAGCACCATCTGCCCTAGATGCGGCGCTAGGTTAAGGCTGGTTGAGAAAACGAGACACGTAAGAATCATGGCTTGCCCAAGGTGCGGGTTCAGTGAGGATAGAGACAAGGTACCACTCCACTGGGCAATAAAACACCTAACCCCGCCTTAAAAAGGCGAGGCTTCCTAATTCATTAGGAAGTGAATTAATAGAATGGGGGCCCACTAGAAAAGTATTCTCATCTCCATTCAACAAACTCACTGAAATGTACGTAGTGGGGAGAGTATAATGCCTATAATTTCCAGAAAGAACCATAAGCTTTAACGTAGGGTAAAACCTCAATAATGGCTTAAAGCTTTAACTTACCCAATATGTAATACCAGGTTCATAATATTGCAGGGGATAATGGTATACTGTAAGGTTGAGGAACGTTAAGAAACCGCTTGGTGGTTTACCGTATTAGTGACTCCCCGCATTTATGGAGTGGTATTAAGTTGCGGCTACTTATGTTTTTAAGCGGGGTCATTCACCTTCCTCTAGTGCTATTAATTCAATAAGCTTCTCTCCAAGGTACCTCTCCCCCCTTATTATTAAGTCATCATTAGCCTCATCGTAGTACTTCTTGATTAATTTAAGTACGTTAGCTAAATTAGCTTCATCATTCTCCTCAACTATTACTGGGCCATCTAAGGTTGAGTTCTCATATGCAGTAATTAACTTATTCGAGTAATACATTATATCATACATAGCTACAACCTTACCATCCTCAACCTTTTTGAATATCTGAACCTTCAACAATGGTTCAGTTATACCATGCCTAACCCATTCATAGTACTTTATCTTCACGTGAACCCAAATTAAACCACCCCTTTTAAAAAGCTTCCCAGCTACCCTCCCCCATCCCTTCACTAGCCATAATGCAATCGGCTTCCCTTTGCTCCTGCACCTTATGTGTGGGGAATTGGGAATTTAACTAGGTGTTAAAAATGATTATAAGGATTAAGTGGGTGTTGGATTCATCTTTATCGTAAAAATGTTGGGTTTTATTTATAAACTCATGCGTTTAATCAACTAGTGCTGAATATTGATGAGTTAGTAAGGGGATTAATGAGTAGTTGCGGTTCCGGGGATTTTCTTGAGAAGGTTCATTCTGAGGTTCAAAACACTATAATTGACGTTGCTGAGTTGGGTATTAGTAATGAGGAGTTAGTTAAGGTTTTGGGTGTATACGCCTTAACTCAATCATTAAGGTTAGTTAAATTAAATGTGGCTGAACAAGAGTTGAATGGTTCATTAAGCGGCGAGTTCATTAATGTTATTCAATGCTTAGTAAGGGCATTAAGGGGCTTAAGCGGTGAATGCCTAATAGGTAATGAATTGTTAAGGAGAGTCCTACAGTATGCGTCGTCCCTGATTAATGAGGTTAAGGAGCATTGCCTTCAATTAACCTCCTCCCCACCCTAAAGAGCGAGACTTCAAGTACGTTGTAAACTCTTATAGTTAATTTTATAAGGGCAATTAAGCGTGGGTTTAAGGATAATAACATGCCTGTGTTAACATCATCAAGTCAACCCAGGAAGCAGCATAAGGCGCTTAGTAGGGCACCTTGGCATGCTAGGCGTAGGTTATTAACGGCACCATTATCTAAGGATTTGCAGAGGCAATTGGGCATAAAGAGGATACCGGTTAGGGTTGGGGATACTGTGCTAATAATGAGGGGGGACTTTAAGGGTACTAGGGGTAAGGTAACTAGGGTTGATTACAAGAGGATGAGGATATACGTTGACTCCGCTTCATATAAGAAACCCAGTGGTGAGGCTGTGTATTACCCAATTCACCCATCTAAGGTAGTCATCGTGGAGCTTGATCAAAGCGATAAAATTAGGGTTGCTGCAATTGAGAGGATTAGGAAGGCAAGGGAGGCTAAGGCAGGTGCTAGGGAGGTTATAGTGCCTCAGCAGGGTGGTCAATCATGACTCACCTGAGGAGGTCAACGTCACCTGAATGGTGGCCTGTGGAAAGGAAGGGGTTACCGTGGTCGATTAAGCCAAGTCCAGGCCCCCATCCAGCCTACTCAAGCATACCCCTTGCCGTGCTTCTTAGGGACGTATTCCACTACGCTAGGACTCTTAAGGAGGCTAGGTTAATAATAGGTAAGGGTTACGTTAAGGTTGATGGTAAGGTTAGGAGGGATTATAAGTACCCTGTTGGCTTAATGGATGTTGTTGAGTTAACCCCAATAAGCGAATACTACAGGATCATACCTGACCCCGTTAACTTCCTGAAGCCCATTAGGATTGATAAGGCTGAGGCAAGCGTTAAGGTGTGTAGGATTGAGGATAAGACAATGGTTAAGGAGGGTAGGATTCAGTTAAACCTCCATGATGGGAGAAACATCATTGTTGAGCAGGATGAGGGTAAGAAGTATGAGACACTTGGAAGCGTCGTAATTAACCTTGAGGATGGTAAGTTAATGGATTACTACCCAATGCAGCCTAACCAATACGTAATAGCCTTCAGCGGTATCAACGTGGGTAAGCACGGTACATTAGTTAACTGGGTTAAGTCCTTTAGGAAGAGGGATGCAATAGCAACAGTTAAGGCTAAGGAGGGTGAGTTTAAAACAATCCTAGACTACCTACTGGTTATTGGTAAGGAATCACCAGTGGTGAAGGTGACTGAGTGATGCCGGTCATTGACCTATCCACAATTGACCTAAGGACAATAAAGCCAAGTGACGTAGACTGGAGGAAGTTCACCCTTGACGCAGGCCACCCAATGAAGAGGGTGTACATATGGAGTGTTGCAGTGAACATGGGTATTGGGCAGAGTGGTGAAAGGCTTGAGAAGGCTGCTAAGGTTATGTCAGAGTTAACTGGGCGGACACCATCCTATAGGCTTGCGCATAAGTCGATAAAAGACTTCGGAATAAGGAGGGGTGAACCAATAGGCCTACTGGTCACCCTAAGGAGGAATGAGGCCGTGTGGTTCCTACTTAAGGCGCTGGCTGCAGTTGACTTCACCCTTAAGGAGGAAAGCTTCAATGCAGGTAACGTGAGTTTCGGGGTTAGGGAGCACATACTCGTGCCGGGCTCCAGGTATGAGCCTGCCTTAGGCATATTTGGCTTCGACGTTGCAGTAACCTTAGCTAGACCTGGATATAGGGTTCAGTATAGGCGTAGGGCAAGGGCTGATGTGGGTAAGGCTCATAGGGTAACTAGGGAGGAGACCATTAGGTTCTTCCAGGACGTAATAGGGGTTAGGGTGCTTAAACGCTGAAGACCCCAATGTAAGTTATTTTCCTCATTGAGTGAAAGGTATTTAACCATCCTAAGAATCATTAATGCGTAGTGCGGATTAACCCTGAACTATGCGTTAGGTGTCGTGGGGAGTATAACCTATGCGGATTAGCTTACTGCCCAATACTCGTGAATAATAGGGCCTTCAGGAGGATTAAGCCCCTTGAGGGTAAAACAGGTGTTGACGGTTCCTCGCCCCCAAGCGTCATGGTTGGTAGACTAGGTTACCCTAAGGTTAGGGTTTACCCAGCTACACCACCAATTCACGGGAGCACTGATTGGCTTGAGGAGCCAAAGGCTTGGTTAAGCATGAGTCTTGAAGACTTCCTAACCAGTAGGCTCACCTTAATTAGAGGTTCAACAGTGTTTAACATTAATGACCCAAGGAACCCACCTAGGCAGTTACATGAAATACAAGTAATGGCTATTTCAAGCAGACCAGTGGACACTGAGTTAACGTTGGCGAAGCCTATTAAGGGTAACGTAACCTTTAATGAACAGGAACCACCAATAGGCCCCTCAGCCCCATTAAGGAACCTTAAATTATCAACAACCCCTCAACCAGCCAGAGCAGTGGAGAAGGCGTACTCAGACTTAGACATGAGGGCTAGTGACGCTGTCTGGATGCTTTACAGTTCAGGGATAGATGTGCACGTTATCTCAAGGTTAATGAGCATTGGCGCAATAGGTAGGGGTAGGGCCAGGAGGCTTGTGCCAACTAGGTGGTCAATAACGGCCATTGATGAGGAGGTTTCAAGTAGATTAATAGATGAGGTTAAGGATTACCCTGAACTAGGCGAGTATAGGGTTTACGTCAGGAGAAGCAGTAACAACCTCTTCCTAGGCATACTTGCCCCACACACTTGGCTTTACGAATGGAGTGAATTATGGTGGCCTGGGAGCACTTGGAACAATTGGGGAAGTGAACCCGTGGTTGAAATTGATAGTGAAGGGTACTGGGGTAGGGATACTTACCCAAGCATTGGTGGATGCTACTACGCGGCTAGGTTGGCTGCAGCTGAGGCTCTTCACAGTATGCGTAGGCAAGCGGCTGTAATACTATTGCGGGAGATTTACCCAGGCTTCAACATACCCGTGGGCGTTTGGTTTGTTAGGGAGAATGTTAGAGCCATGTTTAAGGGCGAGTACGCTAGTTTCAGTAGCCTTGATGAGGCTCTTAAGTTCGCTGCAGGTCAACTTAAACTGCCACTAGCCAAGTGGGCTTCAAGATCCTACGTACTGAGGAGGCTGAGGGAGGCTAGATTACTATGAGCCTTATTATTAGGGAAATTAAGGTTAAGAAGGCCTTAAGTAAATCCGGCCTACCTGAATACGACTACGCCCTAAACCCATACTTAGGCTGCCAGCATGGTTGCGTATACTGTTACGCAAGGGACTTCACCAGTGGGGAACCGGCTACTAGGTGGGGGGAGGTTGTGTATGTTAAGGTTAATTTAATTGAGGTGCTCAGTAATGAGGTTAAGGGGGTTAGGAGGGGCATTGTGGGTTTATCAACAATAACGGACCCGTATCAACCAATTGAGTCAAAGTATAAGTTAAGTAGGGGGGCCTTAGGCATACTCTGCGGTTCAGGATTCCACGTAAGTGTTCAGACTAAGTCAGCCCTAGTGCTTAGGGATATTGACCTCCTTAGGCAATGCGGCGGCATGGTTGATGTTGGCTTAACAATAACGACAATGAGGGATGTGTTTAAGTTAATTGAACCAAACACCCAAGCACCATTAGTTAGGGCAATGACTATTAGGAAGCTGGCTAGGGCTGGTGTGAAAACATGGATATTCCTAGGCCCAATAATACCAGGTATTAATGACTCAAGGCTTGATTATGAACCAATCATTAGGCTAGCTAAGGAGACTAATAGCCAATTAATAATAGACAGGTTTAGACCAAGGAAAACAGCCGTAGGCCTCATAAAAAGCAAATTAGGCGTTAACCCAATACCAACCACTGATTGGTGGAGGAGAACAATAAGTGAATTAAGCCAACTTTGCAGCAGTTACGGCGTCAACTGCATTACTGAGGAGGATGAGTGGAGGAGTAGGCGTAGGGATGGTTCAATACTTGATTACCTACATGACTAAGGTTTAATTTAAGCAGCATGCGCTCAATAATGAGGAGTACTCCCACATGCATAGTGCCTCTGTTTCAGCCTCCTTTATTAAGGTGTATGTATATTTAGTTCCCGCGAAAAACATAGTATCCTTAATAAAAGTAGATCGTTAAGGGATTTGCTTTACATCTAAATTAAGTTCCTCTACGTCAGTTCTCGGCACTATGAATTCAATGTTGATGTTGCGTATTAAATTTTTTGGAAGTAACTTTTAATTACCAATAGGGGTGAGCCATGTTGTGAAAGCCTACTTAATGTACCCAGATGTAAGGGATGAATGGGTAGTTTTCACAACAGAAGATGATTTATGGCTTTACAATATGAAAAGTGATGAAGCGGTAAGATTAACCTCAGATTTCGGTATAGTATTAAACCCTAGAATTTCACCTAACAAGAAATGGATAGCCTTTGCTAGATATCAGCCTGGTGATCAACCCTTATCGGAGGTCTACGTAATTCCTCTAGAAGGTGGTGAGCCTAGGAGGTTAACGTACTTCGGTAGCCCAGTAACTAACGTTGTGGGTTGGAGTCCAGATAATAAGATAATAGTTAGGTCCGACTTTAAGAGGCCCTTCCTTAAATGGAGGGAATTGTTCTCTATAGATCCTGAGACTGGTGAGATTAGGAGGCTACCCTATGGGCCTGCGGATTCCATAGCCTTTGGTGAGAAGGCTTTAGTTATAGGGAGGAACACTATTGATTTACCCTACTGGAAGGGGTATAGGGGTGGTACTAGGGGGAGGTTTTACATTGACTATGGTTACACGGGTGAGTTTAAACCATTTCTTGACTTAAACGCTAACCTAACAAGCCCCATGTGGGTAAAGGATAGGTTCTACTTCATCTCAGACCATGAGGGCACTGGGAACATTTACTCAGTAGATGTTGAGGGGAGGGACTTAAGAAGGCACACGGACTTTTCAGAATATTACGTAAGGAACGCCAGCTCTGATGGTAACTCGATTGTTTTCCAAATGGCTGGTGACATTTATTTACTTAAGGATGGGGAAATAAAGAAGCTTGAGGTAAAAATTCCAGTAACGGGTAAGCATAGGATAGGTAAGTTTAAGGAAGTTGACAAGTACCTCACATACTACTCATCCGATGGAAATTACTTTGCTGCAATAGTTAGAGGTAAGCCATTTCTAATGCCTAATTGGGATGGCCCAGTTGTGCAACTAGGTAATAGGGAAGGTACTAGGTATAAGGCCATAGAGGTGGTTAAGGGTAGAATTTTCGTCCTCAATTCAGATGAGGATAAGATAGAGGTTTACGGCCTTGAGGGGGATAAGGTAAAGGAGATTAAGGTCAAAGGCTACGTGGAGAAGATGGTTCCCTCACCTGACGGTAGTTTAATAGCGCTTGTAAACAACGATTTCGAGTTATGGATAGTGAATGTTAACGATGGTTCACAGACACTTTTAGACAAGGGGAAGTGGTACATTGAGGAGGTGGTCTGGCACCCAAGCGGTAAGTGGATTGCATATACTTACCCAGAGTCTAGTTATTGGATGTGGAATAGGGTTAGGATAAGTGATTTAAGGAATGTTAAAGACATAACCACCCAAGGTTATTACAACTTCTCACTTTCATTTGACCCAGACGGTAAAATGCTTTACTTCCTTTCCACGAGGAATTTTGAACCTATAATGGATTGGGTTTACTTCCACTATGATTTCGTAAACCCAGCTAAGGCCTACCTAGTAGTACTTAATAAGGAAGTGTTCTCACCATTTAATAAGCAGCTAATTAACAAAGATGCTGAAGCCAAGGTAGACTTAGACGGGATTGAAACTAGGGTCTCTACAATACCCATAGACCCTGGTTATTATTCTAAAATTAGGGGTTTGAAAGGAAACAAGGTCGCGTTATTAAGATTCCCACCTAAGAGGGTTTCAGGGCAGAGGCAAGATGGCTTAATTGAGGTTTTTGACTTCTCCACAAAGACTAAGGAACAGTACTTAGACAATGTTACTGATTTTGAGTATAGGGAAGGCTTTCTAATAATAAGGCAGGGGAATACGATAAGGGTTTTGAAGGAGGATAAGAAGCCTGAACAAGGACAAGACGCTAACCCCAAGACCGGGATAATAAACTTATTGAGGATAAAAGTCTACGTTGACCTAAAGGAGGAGTGGAGGCAAATGCTTACGGAAGCATGGAGGTTAATGAAGGAGAACTATTGGAGAAATGACATGAATGGGGTAAACTGGGATAGCGTCCTAGAAAAATACAGGAGACTTTTAGATAAAGTAAACACGCGTTATGAGCTTTCCGACTTAATTAAGGAAATGCACGGTGAGTTGAGGACCTCCCATGCCTATGAGTTCAGTGGTGATTATGATGTGGAGAAGCCTTATAACGTTGGTGGGTTAGGGATAGATTATAAGTTCAATGGCGAGTGCTATGAGATAACGGAAATTTTCGTAGGGGACCCTAATGAGGAGAATGAGAGGTCTCCATTACTAGACCCGGGTATTAACGCTGAGGTAGGGGACTGCCTAGTGTCTATTGATGGCGTAAAGCTTAATCCAAATAACCCACCGGAAAAGCTCCTGGTAAATAAGGCTGGTGAACCAGTGGTTATAGAACTTAAGAAGAAGAGTGGTGAGGTTAAGAAATTCTCCGTTAGGACTTTGAAGAATGAGAAATACGTGATATACAGGAGTTGGGTTGAGAGGAATAGAAGGTATGTGAACTCCAAGGGCTATGGTTACGTTCATATACCGGACATGATGTCTCAGGGTTTTGCAGAGTTCTTTAGGCTGTACACTTACGAGGTGTTTAAATACGGTAACGTAATTATAGACATTAGGTACAACAGCGGTGGCCACATCTCGCAACTCCTCATAGAGAGACTTTTAACTAAAAGGATAGGTGTCGATGTACCTAGGAGGGGTGAACCAATTCCTTATCCTGTAGTAGCACCTACAAGGCTTACCTTAATAACTAACGAACAAGCCGGGTCTGACGCAGACATATTTACTAAGGCCTTCAAGCTCTATAAACTGGGTAAGGTAGTAGGTACTAGGACTTGGGGTGGTGTAATAGGTATTGACAGTAGGTATTCTTTAGTCGACGGGACTGTAGTTACTCAACCTAAGTATGCCTTCTGGTTTATTGATGTAGGTTTCGGAGTTGAAAATTACGGCGTAGACCCAGATGTAGTCATTGATAACCTTCCACAGGATTACAGAAATGGCATTGATAAGCAGTTAGAGGTGGCGGTACAGGAACTAGGGAATGAGGAAACCGTGGATTCCATTAAGGTGTTCCTTGAGAGTGAAATTAAATCCTAATTTTTACCTTGGCTTCTTCACCTGGGCTATGGCTTGAAGGATGCATTAAACTGCTTAGTTAAGCATATTAATTAGTGTGAGTTAATCACTGGTGATGATGGTTTGCAGCACTGACCACTGATGATGCCGCTGATTCCTGAATTCTACAGCGTAAAGTCTTCGTAGTCGGTGTTTTTAGGGAGAATATTGGTGCTTCTGGTAATTACGTAAAGCTTAATAGTGAGTTGGCTTTAACTGTAGTGCGGAATACGTAATGAGGATAATGGTGCTTACTAAGGATGGTGAATTACCTAAGGAGTTCGCCGATAATGGTGAAATAGTCTCATACCCACTTACCACTGATGAATCAGTTATCTCCAAGTTCGACTTCATTGGTGTACTTGGTACTGATAGGTTTATACTTAGTGCCCTCCATAAATTAGCTGGCTTAGATAAGCCAATAATAACCATAGGTTACGGTGCAGGGTACTTGAATACGGTTAATGTTGCGGATTTCAATGATTTAATAAGTAACCTTAAGAGGGGTAACTACACCATTGAGGCTATACCAACTTTAACCACGGGCCAGGGATACATTGCGGTTAATGACATTGTTATAGCACCAGCCAGGAGCGCAACATTAATGGAGTACACGCTCATCATAAATAATGAGTTCGCATGGAGGGATAGCGCCGATGGCTTAATAGTGGCAACACCCATAGGTTCAACAGCCTACGCCCTCAGTGCTGGTGGTGTACTCATATATGGGGGTTTAAGGTCCTTTGAGATAGTACCCATTAATTCAACGAACATAGCCAGGGTTCCGGTCATAGTTCCTGATGATTCAAGGATAGTGATTAGTGATTTACTTTCAAGAAGTAAGATAGAGGTTATTGCTGATGGATTAGTGAGGAGGAACATTAACGTAACCAAGGTGTCAATATTTAAGGGTCCTGAGATTAAGCTCGTTAAGATGTCGGCGGCAACAACCCTTGATCGTTATAGGAGGATTATTGAATCAATGATTAGTGACTTACCTCCAAGCGCTAAATTAATACTTAAGGTTCTTGAGTATGAAGGCCCATTAACACCTAAGGAGATTATTGAAAAGACCCTTATACCCCAAAGGACGGTTAGGGCGTCATTAAGGCTACTGTTAAGGAAGAGGTTAGTTAATAGACTTATAGTGCCTAGGGGTAGTAGTAGGCTGGTGGCGTACGCTATAAGTAATGGCACTAAGCTCAACATTAAGTGAAAGGTAATGGGTAATATTAGCGTGTTTTAGAGTAATACTCCGAGAAAAGGCTTAATAACCACCCCACTTGACGCATGTGTGGTTATTGTAAGTGTAACGCCTGAAATAGGACTGGATGAGGGATACACCTACTCAGGTGGGCTTGGGGTCCTGGAGGCGGATAAGTTCTACGCAATGGCAAGGATGAATAAGCCTTACGTAGTAATAACATTAATGTACAATAGTGGCTACGTAGACTACATCTTCGATAACAGCAATAATCCAGTGCCAGTACCCCAAAGGCACCCTAGGTCCTTCAGGAATATGCTGAAACCAGCAGGTTACCTGAGGATTAACTTAAAGAATAGTGAAGTCTATGTGAGCGTACTGGAGTATAGGCTTAATAACGCTAAGGTAGTCTTCCTAAGCCCGCAATCACCCAGGTGGGCTTATGATCTGGTTGATAGGTTGTACATTGAGAATGATATTGATAGTAAATTCTATAAGTACGTCCTATTAGCTAAGGGTGCAGCAGAGTACATTAGGAGTAGGATTGGGTTAAGGAACGTTGACATAATAGACCTCCAGGAGGCCTACACGGCAATACTACCACTAGTACTGCCCCTACCACCCCAGAAGTACAGGATCATAATACATACGCCTGGACCTTGGGGTCACCCATCATTCCCAGCTGAATTATTTAGAAGGGAATTCGGCTTCAGGTTCTTCGAGGACCCAGTCATATTAACTGAGTTGGGTTTATCAATGAGTGGGGAGGCTGTTGTGGTATCTAGAAAAATGAGAGACGTAGTCTCCAAGGTAATACCACACCACATGCATAAGGTTAAGGCCATAACTAATGGTGTTGACTCAGTTAGGTGGGTTGATGAGAGGGTGCTTAAGGCCTACATGGAGGGTAGGTTAAGCATCGATGAATTATCAAGGATAAAGAGGGAAATGGCTAGTGAACTGGAGTCGTATTTATCCAGGTATAAGTCCGACATTAAGATTGGTGACTCATTAACAATTGCGTGGATTAGGAGGCTAACGAGGTATAAGAGACCTGACTTCATACTGAGGTTCATTGAGGAGAACCCCCAGAGGGATGGTGTCGTTTTCGTGCTTGGTGGTAAAGCCCACCCCTTTGATGAGTGGGGGTTATCAATGATGAGGAAGTTCAAGGAATTGAGCGTTAAGTACAGTAATGTTGTCTACATTCATGATTACGACATTAGTGTAGCCAAGAATGTATTACCCAAGGTTAAGCTACTTCTCTTCACCCCCTTCCCAGGTTGGGAGGCTAGCGGTACGTCATTCATGAAGTCATCCATGAATGGAACCCCAACATTAGCCTCCAGGGATGGTGCAGTACCAGAGTTGATCACTGATGGCTTCAACGGCTGGTTATTTGGGTTTGATGAGAGATGCCTTGTGGATATTGGTAGTGACCCAAGGGCTAATGAGATTAATGAGAAGGAGTACTCTGAATTCTCATATAAGCTTAACCAGGTAATTCAACTATACTACAATAACCGTAGTGAATACTGGCGGGTAGCCGTTAACGCTTCATCAACATTCATAAGTAAGGCCGATATAGTTAATGCCCTTAAGCAATACTATATGTTGTAGGAAATAATAACTCTTTTGAGTTAAATTAAATCAATCACATTACACTAGTGGGGTTACTCTTACTACGTGTGTTTATGATTATGTACTTCCCATCATCGGGTATTGACCTGTGGTTGTGATCCCTCATGTCAACTACCATTTTAATGCGCCTTGAGTTACCTAAGCATTCATTAATCATGAATCTAACAACCTCAACTGGGGTAACACCCCTAGCTGTACATATCCCCAGCTCCTCAAATATGCCTTTAAGTAGTAGTGAACATGCCTGCAGCCTTGGGCACTGTTCACATATTGTGCCACATATTGATGATATGACGTAGAGTTCCTTATTCTGGTACAGTAGTGCAAAGTCTATTATCCTTATTGAATCCTCATTAACCTCAAATGACGCTAGAAGAAGCGGGTTAGTAACTAATCTAACAGTACCCTTGTTCACGGTTAATACGCCCATTTTCTTAAACCTCCTTAACCTACGGTAAACTGAGGGGGACTTATCACCCCTAATAGCCTTATTAATGTAGGCTAAGTCCCCAAGCACCTTATCAAGCTCCCCCTCGTTCATTAGTATTATGTTAATGGACTTCTGCATACATATTAGTTTATTTCTCATACTTAATAAAAGCAGGCGAATTATGCAGAAAAAGCACATGTTAAATATATAGGCGTCACCATGTTATATATATTAAATGATAATGATCACGTGATTTTCCCCATATTCACCAGCATATTAACCAACTCAGCAACCTCATCAACACTTAACTCCCTAACCCTCTTATTAAGTAACTGACCAGGTAAGTCCCCTTCCCTTAAACCGTAGAATTGCTTAATCACCTTAAGCGCCTTCTTATTAGGTTGAGTGAATAATTTACCTGTTAAGGATTCTAATGCCCTAACGTCAACGCATGGCTTAGGCAGGGGCTTTAACTCAACGATCGTTGAGTATACTTTAGGCCTGGGCCAAAAGGCCCATGGCGGCACATGCTTAATAATGTTAACTAGGCTTAAGCATTGAGTCACCACTGAGAGCCTACCGTAATCCATGGAGCCGGGTTTAGCTGCAAGCCTTAAGGCCACCTCCCTCTGCAGCGTCAATACTAGTCTCCTAGCCTCATAGTTGGTTAATAATCTTAACAATAACCGTGTTGTAATGCTGTAGGGTATGTTTGAAACAACCGTTAAGCCAATGGGTGGTTTATACGTTAATGCATCGCAGATGAATAAGTCAGCATCAAACCTACTTAACCCAATAGCCTTAATTGCCTTAATCATTATTGGGTTCACGTCACATGCAAACACGTGTTGAGCATGCTTAACCAGGTAGTGGGTTAAGTAGCCTAGGCCAAAGCCTATTTCAAGAACCCTCTCACCCTTGGTTAGTTGGGCGATAGCATTAAGGTAAGTTGGATCAACCATAAAATGCACATCACCCCCTATCCTCACTCCAAGTCTTAGGGCTGACTTAGCTAACCTAATTAGAGTCCGCTTATCTGCTGCGTAAAAGTCATTAATAGGCAACACAGGGGCAATTATGCTTGATCTATGGAGACTTTTAAAACTAGTGGACTCATTAACGGGGATACCTAGGATAGGGTGGGTTAATGCCGGTGTTAAACACCCTGAGACTGTGGCTGAACACACCCTCCTAGTATCATACATAGCTGCCTCACTTGCTAAGTCAATGGACCTAGATGCAGGTAAGGCGGCGCTATTGGCTATGGTTCATGATGCTGCTGAATCAATGACGGGTAATGTGTCAAAAATGGTTAGGGATAAGATGGGTCTAAGCCAATGGAGGATGCTTGAGGCAAGCATAGTGGGGGAATTGGGGTTCGGTAATGAGTTTAATGAGTATGTTGATTTAAAGAGCCAGGAGGCAGTCTTAGTTGCCATTAGTGATAAGTTAGCCACGTTGATTAGGGCATGCTACTACAGGGAGTTGGGCTATGATACGTTAGCCCTAATTAAAAACTACCTAAGTGAGGTTAAGGAATTGCTGGGTAAAGTTAATAATATTAAATTAAACGCATTACTTAATGATGCTTTAATCAAATGTGATGAAGGCCAGGATTTAAGAAATTAATAGGTTTAATAGGAAAATTGAACGTAAGCACATGCGAGTACTTAACGTGAACCTTCAAACACAATACCATTCACTGTTGTTAAATCACCCTTATATAGGAAGCTCACTTGCCTTAATGACGCTAGGTAATCAAACCTATTTAACGCGGACACCGCGTCAATAGGCACAATAACCTTATACCAGTTTAATGCGGCACTACCTGCCGTGTGAAGTACACATATGTTGGCCACGGTGCCGGTTATTATTAATGTATCAGCTTTAACAACATGTCTAAGTACGTAATCAAGGTCAGTGCCAAAGAAGGCATCATACCTCCTCTTCCTAATAACCACGTCACCAGGCTGTGGCTTAAGTTCATCAATAACTTCAGCACCCCAAGTATCCATGACGCAGTGTTCACCCCATATCCTAAACTCCGGGTCATCCTTAAAGTGCCAGTCCTGGGTATAAATTACCCTTACCCCAGCCTTCCTAGCCTTTGTAAGTAAATCGGCAATAGGCCTAATAGTCCTCTCGGCATCAGGCACGTAAAGTTTACCATTACTTCTAACGAAATCATTCTGCATATCAATAACCAGTACAGCAGACCTAGATGAATCAACCATGACAGTATCCTTGACTTCAAGTTCAGGAACCTCAACGGTTTCCCTAATCCTCATGAGAGGAGGCAAGGGGTTCCTGATTAAAAACATTATAGTGCCTGTTAAATGCATGGAAGCATGCTGAATCCTCTACAGCATGTGCAGTATTCAGCATTACTAGAGTACGAGTAGAATCACGTAAAGTATTAGTGGAATTAGGGCTATTAAATCAAGCCTACTTAAGGTTACCTTCGGCTTAACGCTGGGTATACCGTAGTACTCTATGTATTGCGCAAGAATCATAGAGTACCTTACACCATTCGCCACAAGTGAATTAACAAGCAACTTAGGTTTAACGTTACCAAGTGACTTAAGCATTGCGTAGGCTTCATCCATGCTTATTGACGCGTTCAGCAGGTACCTCAGTGATAATACTAGTGATTCACCCAGTGTGCTTAAGCCGATTGCACTGAGAATGTACCTTACCTCACTTAACCTAAGTAATGCAAGGGAAACAACAACTCCAGTTACTAGCACTAGTATTAGGGTTGATAATACAGTTACATTAAGCAGCATTGAAATTAAGCCCACCCCCCTCCCTGACAGTAGTACTGCCAGTAAACCAGTGAATTCGGATAGAATCCACACGAGCATTAACGGCCTTAACCTCCTAGCCAAATCCCCTATTAATGCTAGGTAAGCAATACTGGCGGCTAAACCCACCACCGTAATTGGTATTAGCCTAATCGGGTTCATGAACCAGTAGGACGCGAGGTAGGGTATGAATGATAAAGTTACAGTAAGTTTACCTATAATTGACATCCCCCTCAATGGGCCTTCAGCACCCTTCACAATTGGCTTAACCCACTCATAAAACATGTTAACTCACGTTCACCTTAACAACATGCCCCTCCTGCCCCCTCACGTAGAATACGTCACTATCCTTTATTAGGGATGCGAAATGCATGTCTTGGGTGGCCATCACTACTCTTAAGTTTGATTGATTAATGAACTCAGCTAGGTCAACCCTATACTTACTTGAAAGCCCTGAGGTTGGTTCATCAGCAACCATGAGTGTTGGTTTCAGTAGCTTAGCCATAATAAGCATGAGCATCCTCTTCTGTCCTTCCGACAGGTGGAGTGGGTCATCTGAAGCATCAATATTCATTTCAAGCGTGCTTAACTCCCGTTTAAGATCCTCAATACTCGTACTCCTTCCAGCAGCCTTAGCCAACTCAAGGTACAGTTCCCCCACTGTGTCAGTCATGGACATCACCACGTTTATGTCCTGCGGCATGTAAAGTACCGGGTGCGAGTGATCAATGATAACCTTACCTTTACTTGGCTTAATCATGCCTATTATTAACTTAAGCAGTGTTGATTTACCGCCACCGTTAGGCCCTATGAAGATTACTCTTTTTGATGATGCCGATAGGTTAATGTTACTGAGCACGTATGAGTCATCGTACTTAAACCAGACGTTGCTTAACTTAAGCCAACCATGATCGTTACCGTTACTGACCCTTCTAATAATGTACCTACGCCTTACTGATGCATTAATGGTGCTTACTTCACTTAGCTTACCACCACTAAGTTGAAGCACCTTATCCATTGGGTCAATAATGTTCTCATACCTATGTTCAAGCACAAGCACTGATACATTACTCCTCTTAATTCTCCTAATCACTGCAGCTAATAGCTCAACTGCGTCCTGATCCAAGTGGGCTAATGGTTCATCCATCACAATTACCTTAACACCCCTCGTAATCAACTTGGCTATTGCAAGCCTCTGTAGTTGACCCATTGATAATTCTGTAACTAACCTACCTAACACCCCCTCACTTAAGCCGGCTGCATTCAATAGATCCTTAACCCCTACACCATTCTCTAGGGCTGTTAATTCAAGGTCCTCGTCAATCCTCGGGTAAGTGAAGTGTATTGCCGGGTCTTGGTAAAGGACACCAATTAGTTTGCTTCTTTCCCTAGGACTAGCATTACTTAATTCATAGTCATTAACCTTAATAATACCCTTAGCCAAGCCGCCGGTTAAGTGAACTACGCCTGCAAGCGCCCTAACCAACGTGGTTTTTCCTGAACCTGTGTCACCAATTATTAATGCAGCCTCCCCATCCTTAAGGTTTAGTGATAATCCCCTTAAAACCCAACTCCCATTACCATACCTCACCCATAGGTTACTCACCGTGAGCATCAGTAAGCCACCTAAACCTTCTAGCAATGGTTAAGTAGACTGGGTAAGCCACTGCAACGTATATTACGGCTATGGTTAAGTTAAAGAGGGCTACAATGGGTAGTAGGTATATTGTTAATGAAACCGCCTTAGCGTATGTTCCAACCCAATGGGCTATTAGGAACCACCATGGGTCAATAATGTAATTTGCAATCACCATTAATCCAACCCTCGCCACTACACCCATGGTTGCTGATGATGCGTACAGCACCTTAACATTACTAAACCTACCTCCCAGTAACCTGTAAGTGTAGTACATTGGAATGAATGTTGATGCCTCAGCGGTCCACTTCATAACTGCGCCTATTGGGTCACCACCACGGAGTAGGGCTATCATTAGTATTGTGTCGGCTAGTAGTGCGTATTTAGGGCCTATTAATAGTACTGTTATTATTAATGGGATGCCCGCTAAATCGTACTTGAGGAATGGAGCTATTGGGAACGGTATCTGAATGAAGGATAAAGCCACCGATAAGGCTGCCATTACTGAAGCCAAGGATATCTTAATGGCCTTAGTCTCCTTTAACGAAACCTCCAGTGCCATAGCCTAAACCTCAGGTTTACCGGTTAATAAACCTTACGTTACTATTGATAAACCTAAAGTTTAATACCTTATTAAGGTTTCAGGTAAATTAAAACATGCGGCAGGGAGAGATTACTTAAACTTTTAGTCTACTCAGGAACACTATTAAGGTTAGTGTTTAAAAAAGCCCGGTAATACTTAAGTATTGTGAGAAGTAAGCGTTACTACGTCCTACTGAATCCATGGGAAGCACGCATACTAGTGACAGGTAAGTTAAATGACCTTGAGCTTGTTCAAGTCGGCTGGAGGATAGTAATGGTGAGTAGAAGGTGGTATAAGGCCTATGATGTGGCTAGAACACTAGCCGATAGATTCAACTACATGCTGGAGTGGTATATAGAGGATGAGAGGAGCGCACTTGCTGTTGATAAGAATAGGAGCGTTAAACCTTAACTTATCATTTCCCTGAGCACCAAAGCTTAAGGTAATCATCAACAGTACCAATATCCATGAAGTGATCAACCAAGTACACCCCAACCCTACCCCCCTCCTTTATAATTAAGTTAACGTAATCGTTCATATCAATGAAGCCACCATTAAGCAGCCTCAGTAACCCACCTTTAATTATGTAATTACCCGTAGATATTGTGAAGTAAATTGTAGGCTTCTCAACCCAAGCCTTCACAACATCATCCTCAGTGTTAAGTACTCCATACCTTAATTGAACACCAGCCCTATACCCAATTATAGTCATGTCTAAGTTCCTCCTCAAATGGTAATTAACCGCATCAACCATGTTTACGTTAGCTATAACATCACCATTCTCAACAACAACAATATCATCATCCTTAACCAAACTACTAAGGAAGTATAAGTGACCAGCAGTACCCAGTAACTCACCGTGAACAACAGTTTCAAGTAACCCATTATAGGCCTTGTTTAAATGCCTAACCGCATCCATTATTAACTCAGCCATGTAATGCGCAACAACGTATATTTTAACCGGCCTTAATGGAAGTAAACGCTCCACAGCATCCTGCATTGCAAGCCTACCTCCTGGAATAGGCATTAGGGGTTTAGGTACGTAGAGAGTAAGCGGCCTTAGCCTCTCACCCTTCCCAGCGGCTAAAACTACACCGAGTACAGCCATATTAATCAGAATCCTTTAATGTTTTTTAATTCCACGGTCATTCTCCTTAACGCTACTAATCCTGCGGCTTTAGTTAGGGTTATTAATAAGTCCAGTGTTAAAACCATGTGGAGAAGAGGGTTTACCTAGTGGATATTACCTATGGATTAATCGGTAACTCACCTGAAATTAGGATGTTCGGCGTTGATGAGAATGGTGAAAAATTAGTCATCCTGGATAGGGGGTTTAGGCCATACTTCTACGTGATTCCAGAGGATGGGTTTGAAAATCAGATTGCTGGGGCTATTGGCAAGATGCAGAATGTTATTAAGACTGAGGTCACTGAAAGGAGGATCTTCGGTAAGCCAATTAAGGCCATTAAGGTTACTGTTACGATACCGGATAAGGTTAGGGAACTTAGGGATAGGGTTAAGTCAATTCAGCATGTTAAGGATGTCTTAGAGGCTGACGTTAGGTTCTACATTAGGTACATGATTGATAATGATGTTAAGCCAGGTTGGTTAATGTTCAGTAACCTTAAACCAATGAGCACTAAAATAGGGGGTATCAGTAACGTCTACTTAACCGAAGCCCCACCAACCTCAATCGACGTAGGGTTAATGCCGAAACTCGACTACGCGGCCCTTGACATTGAGGTTTACAACCCAAGAGGCACCCCTGACCCTAGGAGGGACCCCATTATAGTAATTGCCTTAGCTAACCATAAGGGTGACGTTAAGTTATTGACGCTGGATAATTACAAGCATGAAAGGGAGATGATTAGCGATATGGTAAGTGTGATTAATGAATGGGATCCAGACATACTGTTCGGTTATAATTCGAATAAGTTTGACATGCCCTACTTAGTTAATAGGGCTAGTACGCTTAATGCTAAACTGCAGTTATCTAAGTATGGTACACCACCGGAACAGAGCGTTTATGGGCATTGGTCAATAATAGGGAGGGCTCACGTTGACTTATACAATTTCATTGAGGATATGACTAACGTTAAGAGGAAGAGCCTAGACTACGTTGCGGAGTACTTCGGAATAATGAAGAGGAGTGAACGCGTTAACATACCTGGTCATAGGATTTACCAGTACTGGGATGATGAGAGTAAGCGTGGGCAGTTAATTGAGTACGCTAAGGATGATGTCTTAAGTACCCTTGGGTTAGGTAAGGTACTGTTACCATACGCTATGCAGCTTGCCTCAGTGTCAGGTCTACCGCTGGATCAAGTTGGCCCAGCCAGTGTGGGCGCTAGGGTGGAGTGGATGATTATGCATGAGGCCTACAAGATGGGTGAACTAGCCCCTAACAGGGTTGAAAGACCCTATGAATCCTACAAGGGTGCTATTGTACTTGAACCTAAGCCAGGCATTCATAGTAACATTGCCGTAATAGACTTCTCATCAATGTACCCCAACATAATGCTGAAATACAACATATCACCAGACACGTTAGTGCTTGATTCGTCTGATGGAGACTATTACATTGCCCCTGAGGTTGGTTACAGGTTTAGGAAGAGTCCAAAGGGGCTTTACGCAATGCTGCTTCAGAAGCTTATTGAGGCTAGGCGTGAGGCTAGGGATGAGATGAGGAAGCACCCTGAGGGTTCACCTGAATGGGTGCTGTTTAATGAGAGGCAAAGGGCCCTTAAGGTTATGGCTAACGCCATGTATGGTTACTGCGGTTGGCTTGGGGCTAGGTGGTATATTAAGGAGGTGGCTGAGTCAGTAACGGCGTGGGGTAGGCATTTACTTAAGACTGCTGTGAATATGGCTAAGGAGAGGGGTTTAACCGTAATATATGGTGATACGGACAGCCTCTTCGTAACTTACGATAAGGATAAGGTAACTGACATAATAAGTAAGATTAATGAAATGGGCTTTGAGGTTAAGATAGATAAAGTCTACAGTAAGTTAATATTCACGGAATCGAAGAAGAGGTACATTGGGTTAACGATGGATGGTGAAGTAGACATAGTGGGCTTTGAGGCAGTTAGGGGTGACTGGAGTGAGTTGGCTAGGAATGTGCAGGAGAAGGTGGCTGAATTGGTATTAAGGAGGAACGTTGATGAGGCCGTTAAGTACGTTAAGGCAGTTATTGATGATTTAAGGAACTACAGGTTCACACTGGATGATGTGATAATTTGGAAAACCCTAGATAAAGACGTTAATGAGTATAAGGCGCTTCAGCCCCATGTAATTGCAGCGAGGAGGCTAATAGAGAAGGGTTACATGGTTAATAAGGGCGATACTGTGGGTTTCGTGATTATTAAGAATAGCGGCGACAAGTTGACTCAAAGGGCCTACCCATACATATTCATTGATGATGTTAAGGCCATTGATGTTGACTACTACGTGGAGAAGCAGGTTATTCCAGCAGCCTTAAGGATACTTGAAGTCTTTGGGGTAAATGAAGCAACCCTACTTGGTAAAACGGGGAGAAGCATACTTGATTACTTTAATTGATGGGTTAACATTTACGCGAAAGATTTTTAAAAGTACAGTGTCACGTTGAGTGCAATGTCAGCTACACCACTAACACCACCTACTGGTCCTGAGGAGGTTCATATAGAGGTTGATGAGGAGACGAAGGGCATAATAAGGGAGATGCTTTCCCAAATGATTAACCCAGTTACCTTCGACCTCTTCATCACGGGTAATTGCGCAGGCAGGGACACTAATTGGTGCACTCCAACTGAGGAACTCATTGACCTACTAGCCAGCCTAGCGCCTGAGGGTAAAATAATCGTTAATAAGCATAGGATTGATCAAAATAAGGATGATGGAGCTAAGTTCAATATTGAGGAGAACAGGGTTCCCGTAGTATACATTAATGGTGGCATAATAAGGTACCTTGGGGCACCACTGGGTGAGGAGGTTAGGGCCTTCATAGAAACCATAACAAGAATATCAACGGGCAAAACTGGATTAAGGACTAGGACTAAGAGTACCCTAGCCTCAATGGTTAATTCAGGCGCGAAGACTGTTGAAGTGGTAACAGTGGTTACTCCATCATGCCCATACTGCCCCTACGCTGTACTGTTGGCTAACATGTTTGCCTATGAAAGTAAAGGTAAGGTTAGGTCAGTGGTTGTTGAGGCTTATGAGGAGCCTGACATAGCGGACATGTATGGTGTGACAGCTGTACCAACAGTGGTTATTAGGAATGAAGGCTCAACGGGTGATGTTGAGTTCGTTGGAGTACCACCTGAGGCTGATTTACTTAAGAAGGTAATATCATACAGCGGCTTTAATACTCCAGACCAGTAGGTTCTTAATGAAGGTTATTTAAGTGTAAAAGGCAATGTGTTCTTCAAGGAAGCTATACTTCACCATACCCCTGAAGCGTCAGGTAACTATAGCTCCCTAAAACCTTAACGTAGGCTGCACGTTCCCTAAGCCTATTAATGGCTTCAATGCACTTTGCTTCACTTAAACTGCACTCAACCTCAAGGATGAAGTCGTACTCCCATGGGCCCATTTTATTCGGCCTAGAGTATATCATTGTTAAGTTAAGCCCAGCCTCGGCGAATGGCTGCAGTGCTGAGTATAGTGAACCAGGCTTATTTGGCACTGAAAATATTATTAATGACCTATCACCAAGGTTACTAACGTTCCTCTGCAGTATTAGGAATTTAGTGAAGCTAGGCTTATCCTCAATACCGCAGGTAATGGTCTTTAATCCCCTTAACCGTGCACCAAGCCTTGACGCAACAGCAGCCCTATCCCTATGCCCAATCACCATGTTTAATGCCTCCGCTGTTGATGAGGTTTGCCTAATGGACACGTTTAACCTACTGAGGAATTCCTTAGATTCCTCAAGGGCATGTGGATGCGAGTATATTTCCCTGATTTCACTAAGGGAGTCAACGTCACTATTCACTACTAGGCATAGTGAAACCTTATACTCAACACTAGCCTTAACGCCCACATCCCACTTAATCAGCGCCTCAATAGTATCACCCACTATGCCTGCTAGGTTATTCTCAAAGGGTACTATACCATAGTTGAATTGACCATTATAAACACCCTTAACTATATCGTTAATTCCCTTAACAGGAGTCATGGCGCCATTCAGCAGCATCAACGCGACTTCATGGCTAAACGTCCCCTCAGGACCTAAGTAGGCTACCTTATTGTTACTGTTTAGGTATTCCTTAATAATGCTTAAAACCGCAGGTTCCCTTACATTACTGATGATGTCAAGTGGGTTCAGGTTTAACGGCAGGTTACTTAGGAGGCTTCTAAGCCTACTAATGGATTCCTCACTCTGCTTAATTAAAACTGAGACTTGATTTAGAATTCCGACTTATCCATGCTTAAGGTTCAGTGATCAGTGTTAATAAGCATTAACCCATGGTTAAGCTAATGTTTTAACCTTAAGCACCCACATTGATCAACCATTAAATAACATCAGTGTCCTCTGAGTCAGCAGCCTCCTGCTTCTGCTCAACTATCCTCCAATAAGCAACCTTACCCCTCTTAATCTCCCTAATCGCCCCATCCCTCTGAAGTAACCTCAGTATGTAGAATACTTGACTATGGCTAAGCCCAGTTGTTTTAACCAGATCATTGGTGGATATCTCCCCCTTCTTCCTTATTATATCCAGAATATCATTCTTCCTTTCCAGTATCTTGTTCGTCTGTTTCCTGGGCATAACACATCTATCGGCTGAGTTATTTTAAATATTAACTCACCCAGGTTAGCTTCATATGTGAGTATTACCTCAGTTAAATTACTTCTCCTCACCATTAGGCTCTGGTGTCACTCATCACTGGCTTGTTCGTATCCTGGGGGAATATTTAAATAATTCCCTTAATTAAACCTTATAATGAGTAGAGTAATATTAGTAGCTTTACTAGTATGTATATCTGTGATTCCGCTAACGGCCCTTAGCTTAACATTAGAATCATTCACCCCAGTTAACGAAACAATGATAAACCTAGCCCAGTACATAGGCTACGGTACAGTAATCACAGGAATCTACTCAAACCCAAGCGTAAACTACTTATACATACTTTACACGCGGATTAACGTAACCGGAGTCAATGCAACGAGCAGCGTCTTAATAATGAGTAGTGGTGGTGTGGTTGGGGATGTTAACTTACCTAACTGCGTGCCGTCATACTTGGCTGCAATTGATTACCAGGATAATGTGATTTACGTTTCATGCCCCATAAGTAACCTGGTTTACGAAATTAGCGGTAACACAGCCTCAATAATTGGTTCAATTACCGTGTCCTTTGAGCCAACGTGGGTTTATTACGATGATTTCACACGTCAACTATACGTGGTTGCCTACGGGTCAGGGAAAATCTTCCAATACAATACCGTTAACTCATCATTTAAGTACTTGGAGATAGCTTCCACCATAAGTAACTTATGGCCGCCGCAGATAATCATCCCTAATGGTAAGCTTAACCTACTGTATGTCATCTACACTACCGGTTACGTCCTATACCTAAACTACACGGTAATGCAGCTTCCCAAGAATTACTGCGTAAACTGCATAATAGTTAACTTAAACTCAACTCCCCTCTACGCCTATTATGATGAGGAGCATAATATACTCTTCGTTTCAACAAAGGGAGGCTTATACGCGTTGGATGGTTCAACAGGCCGCATACTATATAATATTTCCGTCTCCTCAACGTGGCTTACGGCTAATGTAAATGAAAGCCTACTGTACGCCTTAGATAATAAACTGGTTTATGTTTATGAATACACTAGGGGCATGTATTTTGAAATTGGTGTAATTCATTTACCGTCAGCCGGATCATCAATAACCATGATTGGTAATAAGCTGTATGCAGCATTACCCAGCCTAGGCATCATTGATGAGGTAACGTTCTATAAGAGCCCAAGTGGCCTATATCCGCTTTACCTTTACGTGAATTCATCATACTATAACATAACATTAAGCGGCCCAGTGAATATAAGGCTAACTAACCTTCACTATAATACGACTGTGATGCTGCCAAATGGCATATATAACTTAACCATAACCACACCTAAAGGTTACTATATCCAGCCAGCTAGCGTAATGTTCGCGGTACATGACTCAACCATCAAGATAATTGCACCTGTGTACACCTCGTATAAGCTCATATTTACGGAGGAGGGATTAGCATCAAATGACACGTGGAGTGTCTGGGTTTATGGGTTAACAGCCTACGGTAATTTATTCAATGAAACACAAATGGCCCCAGCTGGTGAGGAAATAGTGTTTTACCTTGAACCTGGATCATACAGGTTCAATGTTAACCCAGTGTTTGGGTACTCGTCAATACCGGTGAGTGGTTCAGTATCAGTATCCTCGGCTGGTAGCATAGTGGTTCCAATTAACTTCACTTTAATTAATTACCCAGTTAACATTAACATAATTAACATGATGAGTGGCCTAAGCGTTAAGGCAATGGTGCATGGAGTATCAATAGCTGGCACTGCAATTAATGAGAACCTAACCATAATGGTACCCTACTACACAATACTGCTTCCTGATGGTGAATACACGCTTACAATCACCGATGTAACGTATGGGGCATATAACGGTGTTGCATCACCCACTTCAAATAACCTAGCCTTCACAGTGTGGGCTGGGGCTAGGAACATTAACCTAACCCTTAATGTTAACTATTATCCACTTAAGATAAGTGAAACCGGGTTAATTAACAATGTCAAGTGGAGTTTAAGCGTAAGCGGCGTATTCTTCAATGGTACCCACTACTCTTACGCAACAACCCTAATTTCACCCAGTGATTCAGTAACACTCATGCTGCCTGATGGATCATACACAGTATCTTCAGCTTCAAACTTCTTCAATGGGTTCAATAATCCATACAGTGGGTCAACCCAGAATGTAGTAATTAATGGCGCTGGGGTTAACGTTACGTTAACGTTCACACCAGTATCCTATACACTCATAGTTAAGGTCAACACTATACTAGGCCTAGGGCAATACACGGTAAGTATAGTGGGTGTTCAGTTTAATGGTCAACCATACACGTTAAAACTAAGATCAACCCAAGCATTACTGGCAATACCACTGTTAAGCGGTGACTATTTAATACGGATAAATGGACCATACTACGTAAACTCCTACACTAAGCGTTTAATAATAAACGGTCTCATGCCGGCACCGTTAAGCGTTAGGCTAATAGGATTAATGCTACCTGTAATAATAGTAGCTGCAATCGCAGTAATAGTAGTACTAATGCTTAGGAGACTTGGGTACATATGATGCATTTCAGGTAGCATGAATGAGGAGTCACCAAGCCTAGCTTACTATATGCAATTATGAGCTTAGGTACATTT
>ERZ1669250.280-NODE-280-length-26157-cov-9.442380_pt1 | contig 26157 bp, 27 predicted proteins | sample MGYA00579295_ERZ1669250 | MGnify/ENA primary metagenome ERZ1669250 (study PRJEB41166, sample SAMN08046056) | hot springs metagenome | biome: hot spring; feature: acid hot spring; material: thermophilic sediment; isolation source: thermophilic sediment from acid...
AGCTAGTATGCATCAGGAGACTTTGGAAGCATCTATGTCATCAGAATGGAGTATGATTAGTGCGCTATAGTGATACTATGCATGTAGGCATGACTGTGATACTTTAAAGCGGGTAAAAAACGTATGGCTTACACATTAGCAGACATAGAAAGAGGACTGACCCACTCTGATAGTGGTGTCCGTTGGGCATGGGCAGAGAAAACTGGATTTACTCCTACACCTGAACAAGTAGAAAGAGGACTAACCGATCCAGATAGTAATGTGAGATGGGTGCGGGTGGAAAGGATGGACTGGGCTCCCACTCCTGAGCAAGTAAAAAGAGGCATTGCAGACACTAATGGGAGTGTACGTCGGGCGTGGGTAGAAAGAGTAGACTGGACTCCCACTCCAGAACAGATAGAAAAAGGATTAAGGGATAGAAGTATAGAAGTCAGAATGGCTTGGGTGCTGAGAAAAGAGTTCTTTCCTTCAGCTAGCCAAATACATGATGGACTATTGAGTAAAAATGAAAAAATAAGAGAAACATGGGTGAATAAAGTGCGGCAGATGCTTAAAGACCGAGCAGATAATGTCCCAGATAGTACATTTTTTACAGAGCTTTCGCTATAATTATGTTAAGTACCCAACACATCAATGGCGTGGAGTATGTATGAAACCTAGCATACAAGAAGTAGAGGAAGGACTTTCTAGTAGTGATTATCTGGTTCGCTTACAATGGGCTGAAAGAATGGACTGGACTCCTACTCCAGAACAAGTGGAGAAAGGACTGACAGATAATAATAAGCAGGTGAGACAGCTTTGGATCAAAAGAGAAGACTATACTCCTACTACGGAGCAGATAGAGAGAGGGCTAAGAAGTGTAATAGAAGCAGATAGAGTGGAGTGGGCTAAAAAGAAGAGCTTTCATCCTACTTTAGAACAAGTGATGATAGGCTTGACGGACATTTGTGCAAGTGTAAGAAAAGTGTGGGCTGAGCGAAAGGATTATGTTCTTACACCTGAAATCATAGAAAAAGGTTTAACAGACTCTAGTAACCTAGTGCGTGAAGCTTGGGCAAAAAGAATGGACTTCATTCCTACTCCTGAGCAAATAGAAAGGGGCTTACATGACCGCAGTGTAAGAGTGCCCATATTTTGGGCAGAAAGAATGGATTGGACTCCCACTCCTGAACAAGTGGAAAGAGGACTAACGGATTATTATAACTATGTACGAAGTGCTTGGGCCAAGAGAATGGACTTCACTCCTACTCCAGAGCAGGTAGAAAGAGGTTTGACAGACTCTTATTGGAGAGTCAGGATGATGTGGGCACAAAGAATGGACTATACTCCTACGCCTGAACAGGTAGAAAGAGGAATAACAGACGAGGAATGGTGGGTAAGAAGAGCCTGGGCAGAAAGGATGGATTTCACACCCACAGCTCTGCAGATAGAAAAAGCATTAAAGGACGAAAGCTTGGAGATTAGAACGATTTGGATACTAAGAAAAGATTTCTTTCCTTCAGCCAGCCAAGTGCATGACGGACTATTAAGTAAAAATGAAAAAGTAAGAGAAGCATGGGAAAGGAAAGTGCAACAAATGCTTACAAGTCATATAGATAACGATTCGGATAGTGCACTTTCTACAGAGCTTTCGCTATAATTATGTTAAATACCCAACACACTAATGGCATGGAGTATGTATGAAACCTAGTGCACAAGAAGTAGAAGAAGGACTTTCCAGTAGCGATTATCTTGTTCGTTTAGAATGGGCGAAAAGAATGGACTTTATTCCCACTCCTGAACAGATTGAGAGAGGTTTAACCGATAAAAATTACAGCATAAGAAGTACTTGGATAAAAAGATTGGACTTTACTCCTACACCTGAACAGGTGGAAAGAGGTCTGACTAGTACCATACATAAAGAAAGACTCGCATGGGCAGAAAGAAAGGATTACGTACCTACTCCTGAGCAAGTGGAAAGGGGTCTCTTCAATGAAGGCTTTTTGGTGAGATTGGCTTGGCTGAAAAGAACTGATTATAAGCCTACTCCAGAGCAAGTGGAAAGAGGTCTCACCGATACATTTATAAGCATTAGAGGATTATGGGCACAGCGCGAAGATTATGTCTGCACTGCAGAGCAGGTGGAGAGAGGACTGACGGATATATCAGAAGATGTAAGAAAAACTTGGATCTTGCGTATGGACTTTACACCTACTACTGAACAAATACAAAGAGGACTAACAGACAGTTCTTTTGTAGTAAGAAGTGCTTGGGCTGAAAGGATGGACTGGACTCCTACTCCAGAGCATATAGAAAAAGGACTTCTAGATAAGTCTCCACATGTGAGAGCAGCATGGGCCAGACGAATAGACTGGACTCCTACGCCTGAACAGATAGAAAGAGGACTGTTAGATAATCAAGACCAGGTGCGAGAAGCATGGGCGCAGAGGCTAGATTTCATGGCTACCCCAGAACAGATTCAAAGAGGCTTGAAAGATAAAGTCGTATCTATAAAAATAGCTTGGATACTAAGACCGGATTTTATTCCTACGCCTGCACATATAAAGAGAGGACTCAAAGTCAAAAACACGGAGATGAGATCTGCTTGGGAGAAGAAATTGCGTAATATGTATCAAGACTCATTAGAAAATAACAGTAATGATGAGTTTTCTATGACACTATAGTGTGAACCATATCATAACGATATCATGAAGCATCGATAAGAACTCGAATGTGGTACGTAATAACCATACATGACTATATCTGTCCGATAACGATAGCATATCCATACTTCTTAATAACTACGATTGGTTTTTCATGATATGTATGATAATATATGCAAGTTAAGACTCGTTTTGAAAGGAGAGCAGCATGTCTGACATCACCAATGAGCTAGAAGCAAAAATGTCTAACGGAAAATGGCCAGAAAAATTGGCCGACATAAAAGATCTAGAAGCAAAAATCATGGGTGAAGATTGGCGGAAAGAGCCATACACTGTAGAGGAGATAGAATCGAGACTCACTAATATAAATGCCATGGTTAGAGCGCGATGGGCTCTCGAATATAGTTATAATCCCACTGTGGAACAAGTAGATAGAGGCTTGAATGATACAGATCCTATGGTCAGGAGTGCATGGATACAAAGAATTGGGTCTGAGGCTTCACAGTATCCATTGGATCGATGGTTAAGTAACAAGAATGTCGATGTGAGAGTCGGCATAGCACAGCTAGCAGAACTGCGCCCCACTCCTGAACAAGTGGCCATGGGATTGAAAGACCGAAGTGTAGAAGTTCGAGCTGCATGGTCTCAGAGAGCAGACTTTACTCCTACTCCTAAGCAGATAGAAAGAGGACTCACTGATAAAAGCTCCCAAGTTAGACGAATATGGATAGGAAGAACAGACATCATTCTTAATCCTGAGCAGATAGAGAGGGCACTGACAGATAAAGATTCGGATGTGAGACAGAAATGTGCACAGCGTACAGATTTCACTCCTACACCTGAGCAGATAGAGAGAGGTCTGACAGACCATATGGTTCAGGTAGAGCTTGCATGGGTAAGAAGACCGGGGTTTACTCCCACTCCTGAGCAAGTAGAAAGAGGACTGGATAGCGGATACGCAGACATACGTCAAGCATGGGCCGAGAGAAAAGACTTTACTCCTACACCACAGCAGGTAGAACAGGGGTTAACAGATAAAGTAGAAAGTATCAGAAAAGTATGGGCGAAAAGAATAGACTTCACTCCTACGCCAGAGCAGATAGAGAGAGGCCTGACGGATAAAGGATACATAGTACGACAAGCGTGGGCGGAAAGAATGGATTACGTGCCTACTTCTGAGCAGGTTGAAAGGGGACTGAACGACAGCCTTTGGATGATTAGAGAAACTTGGGCACAGAGAAAGGACATCGCTTTTACTTCTGAGCAAACAGAAAGAGGCTTAACAGATGAAAGAGATAGTGTAAGAATAGAGTGGGCAAAGCATACAGACTTCAATCCCACTGCTGAACAGATAGCCAGAGGAGTGGCGGATGAGAACCCCGCTGTAGTAATTACGTGGATAAACCGCAGTGATATAGTGTGGACAGAAGAGCAGATACAAGAAGGGTTGAAGCACTCCAATAAAGACATACAAGAGGCTTGGGCACAATTGCAACACCGCCAATATCAGTTAAAAGATGATGCTTCAGACTCCATGTTGTCGCATGGCATGTAAAAGCTATTGATGCGTGTATTAGAAAACGATGAGTTAAGCAATTTTTGACTATAGTTTTCTATGTGACTATGATAAAAAACGGGAGAGAGTAATATGGCTGTGACTCAACAACAGATAGAAGATGGACTTCGAAGTCCTGACATGAGAATCAGGTTAAAGTGGGCTATGAACACCAGCTTCACTCCCACTCCAGAACAAGTGGAGAGAGGGATAACTGATGCAGAATTTTACGTGAGATGGACATGGGTAGGAAGAATGGACTTCACCCCTACTCCTGAACAGATAGAAAGAGGACTGACAGACATAGATCCTAGAATAAGATCTGCGTGGGCGGCAAGAACGGACTTTATCTCTACTCCAGAACAAGTAGAAAGAGGATTAACAGATGAACATTGGGATCCGAGACAAGCATGGGCAGAAAGAAGGGATTATGCGCTTACTCCTGAGATTATAGAAAAAGGAATGACAGATGAAGCATTTCAGGTGAGATGTTCTTGGGCAAGGAGAACGGATATTACTCCATCGCCTGAGCAGGTGGAAAGAGGTTTAACAGATGAAAATGAGTGGGTCAGAAATCAGTGGATATCGAGAAAAGACTTTTTTCCTACTCCAGAACACATAGAAAGAGGACTATCTGACCCTGAAAAAGTAGTAAGATGGGCCTTTGCAGAACAGATGCATTGGACTCCTACACTAGAACAGCTAGAAAGAGGGCTGGAGGATGAGTCATCCGATGTAGTGAACGCTTGGATACATAGAGAAGATGTACATTGCTCTTCTGAACAGATAGAGAGAGGGCTAACTAGTACTAAGTGGGATGTAAGAAAAGTTTGGGCAGAGTTTGATTTTACACCTACTCCTGAGCAAATAGAAAGAGGATTGACCGATAAAGACCCTGATGTGCGACTGGCTTGGGCTAGCAGACATGACTATGTTGCAAGTATGGAGCAAATACAAAGAGGATTGAAAGAAAGAGTAGACTACGTCAAGGAAGCATGGATTCTCAGAAAGGAGTTTCACCCTACGCCTGGTCAATGCAAAAGGGGGCTTAAGAGTAAAAATAAGGTCATTAGATCGGCGTGGGAGCAAAAGGTATGTAGCATGCATGAAGAAAAATGGAATGAGTCGGAAGATGAGTGCGACTCCATGGATATGTTTATATAAGCTTTATATTATGAATCATAAAGGACTCACATGAAGTTAACAGCACAATCCGTAGAAGATAAGCTCACTGATGCAAACCCTTCGATTCGTGCAGAATGGGCTAATAACTACGAGTATACTCCCACTTCAGAACAAGTAGAAAGAGGTTTGACGGATGGACATGCATCAGTAAGAAGAGCTTGGTCTAGCAGAACAGACTTCACTCCTACTCCTAAGCAGATAGAGAGAGGACTGACAGATATAGATGAGAGAGTACAAACTATTTGGGCTGCAAGAACAGACTTTACTCCTACTCATGAGCAAATAGAAAGAGGACTGACAGATACCTCTAGTCGGGTCAGAGCAGCATGGACAGAAAGAGATGACTGGACTCCTACACCCCTGCAAATAGAAAGAGGTTTGCATGACGTAGAAAAAGTCAGATTAGCATGGGCTAAAAGAACTGGATGGACTGCAACACCACAGCAAGTAGAAAAAGGCTTGACTGATATCAGCGAAAAGGTTAGGTTGACTTGGTCAGAGAAGCGTAGTTTTACGCCCACTCCTGAGCAAGTGGAGAGAGGACTCACTGATACCAGTGAACGTGTAAGAAAAGCGTGGGCTGAAAGACAAGACTTCACTCCCACACCTCTGCAGATAGAAAGAGGACTGACGGACAAAGACATATGGGTGAGGCGCACTTGGTCGGAAAGAATGGATTTTACTCCCACACCAGAGCAAGTAGAAAGAGGTCTAACAGATGAAGAAGGGTACATTAGAGCCATATGGGTGATGAGATCGGACTATGTCCCTACACCAGAACAAGTGGAAAGGGGATTAGTAGATGCAGATATGTACGTGCAAACAGCATGGATTCAACGAACGGACTTCACTCCTACTCCTGAGCAAATAGAGCGAGGACTGACAGATGCGGACAGCAATGTGAGATGGGCATGGGCAGAGAGGATGGATTTCACTCCTACTCCTGAGCAAGTGGAAAGAGGCTTGACAGATAAAGATGTCTGGGTGAGAAAGGTATGGTCACAACGCATGGACTTTACTCCCACTCCAGAACAAATAGAAAGAGGAGTGTCTGATGAGGATTTCAGTGTGGTAACCCATTGGCTAGAGCGTGAGGATATATGTTGGACAGAAGCACAGATAGAAAGAGGTCTTCAGCATCCTAACGAAAGCGTAAGAGCCCATTGGGAACATGTGTTGCGGCGTCGCAATGAGTGGAACACCGAGCATGATAGCATTATGAACTTGCCAGTTATATGAGGTTTTTACTGTCCAAACATAGATGGTATATCATGGTCTTAATACCATTGGTGGAAAAACTATGCATTATACATCATCAGCCATAGAAGAAGGATTGAGCCATGATGACTGGACGGTTAGGTTTAAGTGGGCCAAAAATAAAGATTGGACTCCTACGCCTGAGCAGGTGGACATAGGATTAACCGATAAAGATAGAGATGTGAGATGGATATGGGCATCTAGAATGGACTTTACTCCTACTCCAGAACAAATAGAAAGAGGACTGACAGACCCCGATAGAAATGTAAGATGGCAGTGGACTCAAAGAATGGATTTTACTCCTACTCCAGAACAGATTGAAAGAGGACTAATAGATGTAGATATAGATGTTCGAATGAGCTGGATTCTTAGAACAGATTACTCCCCTACTCCAAAGCAGATTGAGAGAGGCCTCACCGACGTGTACTTGGACGTACGCTTAGTTTGGGCTAAAAAAACGAATTATACTCCTACTCCAGAACAGATTGAAAGAGGATTGACAGACCCAGAGAGCAAGATAAGAAGGATGTGGACTAAAAGAATGGACTTTATACCTACTCCAGAACAAGTGGAGAGAGGATTGACAGACTATCCTTATATAGTTATCGAATGGTTAAAGCGCACGGATATAGCATGGACACAAGCACAAATACAAAGAGGACTGCGGCACGAAAAACAAGAAATACGAGAGGCTTGGGAGCAGATGTTGAAAGAACAACATAACCAGAAAACTGATGCATTAGATATCTCGTTTATTATTATTTAGTTTTTTTTGATTTATTGCATATACTTTCGACACAGATATGATAGATGTCTGAACATCCTCATAAGATGGATGGAGCTAGAATCTTAATTTTTGTTTATGTGGCGTTTTATTCCAAGTGCATCCAGATTAGACATGAAGCTTGTTAACTCTTACTAAAGAGTCTTGGATGCTTAACAACGTAGGAGAAATGCTGTATTATAAAGACTTGGAGAACACATGACACTCAATATATCAGAAACAGAAGCGAGCATACTGCGTGTAAGCATGAGCTTAGATAGGTGTAAACCATGAAACCAGACTTCACTCCTACTCCAGAACAAGTCGAAATATGTCTGACAGATGAAGATGAGTGGATAAGACGAACTTGGGCACAAAGAACGGATTTCACTCCCACTCCTGAGCAAGTTGAGAGGGGATTGAACGATGAGAGTTTCATAGTGCGAGAAGCTTGGGCCAGACGGATGGACTTCACTCCTACGCCTGAACAAGTAGAAAGAGGGCTGACTGATGATAACTGGAGTGTCAGAGAGGCGTGGGCATGTCGCATGGATTTTACTCCTACCTCTGAGCAGGTAGAAAGAGGACTGACAGATTACTCTGTAGATGTAAAAAAAGTTTGGGCGGAAAGAAGAGATTGGACTCCTACGCTTAGACAGATAGAAAGAGGGCTAACTGATAATAACTGGAATGTGAGATGGACATGGGCTAAAAGAATAGACTTCACTCTCACGCCGGAGCAAGTGGAAAGAGGACTCACAGATGAAGAAGGGTGTGTGATTGCAGCTTGGGCTGAAAGAATGGACTGGACTCCTACGCCTGAACAGGTAGAGAGAGGTCTCACTGATGATAACTGGAATGTGCGTGAGGCATGGGCGCAGCGCATGGATTTCACTCCTACACCGCAACAGATAGAAAGAGGGCTGACAGACATAGAAAGTGGTGTAAGGTTAACATGGGTTCGAAGAACCGACTTCACTCCCACCCCGGAACAGATGGAGAGAGGATTGAAAGATCATCCTACCATAGTTAAAGAGTGGTTGAATCGCACGGATATAGTATGGACAGAAGCTCAAATAGTACAGGGACTACAACATAAAAATTCCATAATAAGAGCAGCGTGGGAGCACATGATATATCTACATAATGAACAGAATACAGAATCAATGGACATCTCATGTGTCATGTAGAGAAACATTATACTATGCAGGTAATGGATTGATATATGTCTTATAGTGCGTCAGAAATAGAAAAAGGAATACGTCACAAAGATATGATGATTAGACAGAAGTGGGCTGAAAAGACCGACTTCACACCCACTCCTGAACAAATAGAAATGGGTTTAACCGATGAAGAACCTTCGGTAAGAAGAGCTTGGGCCAAGAGAAAAGATTTTACTCCTACTCCTGAACAAGTAGAAAGAGGACTGACCGATGCCAACAGGATGGTACAAGAAGTTTGGATACAGAGGACAGACTTTACTCCCACTTATGAGCAAATATTAAGAGGATTGAAGAATGAGGATATCGCTATATGTAGGGCTTGGTCGAAGAGAAAAGACTTCATTCCCTCTCCAGAACATGTAGAGATAGGTCTCACTAGTAGTTATTATGATGTGAGACTTATATGGGCAGAGAGGAAGGACTTCAAGCCTACTCCAGAACAGGTAGAAAGAGGCTTGACTGATGATAATTGGAAGGTTAAAGAAGCATGGGTGTGGCGCACGGATTACACTCCCACACCTGAACAGATAGAGAGAGGACTGACCAGCAGCTCAAGGCGCATTCAGAGTGCTTGGATTCAAAGGTTAGACTTCACCCCTACACCTGAACAAATAGAAAGAGGGATAACAGAAGAAGACTGTGACACGCAGGAGCTATGGGTTCAGAGAATGGACTTCACTCCCACACCTGAACAGATAGAGAGAGGACTAACGGATACAGAAGCATGGGTGAGAGAAATATGGGCCAGAAGAACAGACTTCACTCCTACTCCTGAACAAATAGAAAGAGGAGTATGTGATAAACATCCTCGTGTAGTAATACAATGGTTGTGGCGTCCAGGTATAGAATTTACCGACGCACAAATAGCAAGAGGTTTGCAGCACCCCAATGAAGATGTGCGAAATATGTGGGAGCAATTCATCATGCGTCAGAATACAAGCATGACTGAACAGGATGAGTTACTACCTTTTCAAGTATTATAAAACTACAATGTAAAATAAAATCATGTAGGAGTACCTATGCAGTTTACCGAGAAAAAGTTACATGAAGCCCATACGCATAAAAGTGATTGTGAGAACTTGGAGTGGTCCATAGGTACTGACTGTACTCCCACAGCTGAAACAGTAGAATCAAAACTAATACATAAAAGCACTTCAGTGCGAGAAGATAGTGAGCCAATACAGAGTTACACTCATATTTCTGAGCATATGAATGATGCACTGGAAGATCAGAACGAGTACGTTGAAGAAGTATGTACTGGAAGAAAGCCTTGGAGTCCTACACCAGAAATCATAGAAAGAGGCTTAACAGATCATGATGAGAATGTGCGACTGTCTTGGGCACGAAAAATGGATTATACTCCAGAGCCTAAACATATTGAGAGAGGTCTGACTGATCCATATTGGGAGGTGAGAGAGGCGTGGGCTATGCGTATAGACTTCAATCCTACTCCAGAACAGATTGAGAGAGGCTTGACCGATGTAGACACTTGGGTGCGAGCGGCTTGGGCAGAGAGGATGGACTTTACTCCCACACCAGAACAGATAGAAAGAGCATTGACAGACAAGGAACGCAAGGTGAGGTGCTCTTGGGTGCGAAGAATGGACTGGACACCTACTATGGAACAGGCTGAAAGAGGGATATTGGAGCAAGATATGGACTTGTTGCTAGACTGGTTGAAACGTACTGATGTGATTTGGTCTGAAACTCATATCCAAGCAGGGTTGTTGCACAGTCATGCAAGCGTAAGAAAAGCCTGGGAGCAGGTAGCGAATCGCCAGAATGCGTGGGACACTGAACCTAGTGCAGTGGAGACTTTCCAGATGCTATGAAGATAACAGACTATACTCAAGCTATAGAGAATGGACTCACGCATGCAGATTGGCATGTTCGATGGGATTGGGTCAAAAAGCTGGAAACACCACCTACTCCTGAACAAGTAGAAAGAGGACTGACAGACGAACACTGGGTAGTAAGGCGTGCTTGGGTGGAAAGAATGGACTATACACCCACACCAGAGGCCATAGAAAGAGGACTAAGTGGTATGGATGCTGCTTCTTCGCATATACCAGATGATACTCTCAAATATGTGCAGGTATCTTGGATTAAGAGGATGGACTTCACTCCTACTCCTGAACAAATAGAAAGAGGCCTCATGGACAAGGAATGGATAGTCAGACAAGCTTGGGTCTGGCGGATGGATTATCATCCTACTCCAGAGCAGGTAGAGAGAGGATTACTGGATGAGCATTCTAGTGTCAGACAAGCTTGGGCACAGAGACAGGACTGGACTCCTACTCCTGAACAAGTAGAGAGAGGATTGAGGGACTTGGATAAGCACGTAAGGGTGGATTGGGTTCGTCGGTTGGACTTTTTACCTGCTCCAGAACAGATAGAAAGGGGTCTCACAGATACACATAACAGAGTACGTGAAGCTTGGGCTCAAAGAATGGACTGGGCTCCCACTCCTGAACAGATAGAGATGGGAATATCTGATGCAGATGCTGATGTGGTCGTGGCTTGGCTAAAACGCGATGACATAGCATGGAGTACAACGCAGATACAAAGAGGGTTACAACACTTTAGCTGGGATGTGAGAATTATATCTGAGTTTTTAATGAGAAAGCAATGGGAGAGGTGTGCTCAAAACACAACTACAGAGTCTTATGGCAGTACAGAAACAAGCTGCATATAGAATAGTTTCACATTATTGGATTTAGTGAAAGAGAGGCGTGATGTACATAAGCAGTTTATGCGATGTTAGTATATACACAGAATAGTTTATAAAGTGCATAATTCGGTGTTTGAGGTAGTACTTATATCATATAGAGAATCATTATGACTCCAACTGCGCAAGCCATAGAATCAGGGCTTCGTCATAAAAACTGGGAAGTTCGTTTTAATTGGGCGAAAAGATTGGACTGGACTCCTACACCTGCACAGATAGAAAGAGGTCTACTAATAGAAAAGCGACTGTATAATGAGCGCGAAGACTTTTATATAATAGATACGCATGGTAGTATAGATAGAATGAGAAAGAAGGTATTGTATTGTGAGGACTTTATATGAGCATAGATGCATTTTCCATAGAATCGGGTTTGACTGATAAAAACGTTCACATTCGTTTAAGTTGGTCCAATAGAACAGACTTTACTCCCACACCTGAGCAAGTTGAGCGAGGTTTAACGGATGAGAATGTTGAAGTTAGAGCTGCTTGGGCATATCGCATAGACTTCATCCCCAACCCACAACAAATAGAACGGGGGCTCACAGACTCTTGCTATGAAGTAAAGTGGGCTTGGGCGGAAAGAATGGACTTTACTCCCACTACTGAGCAGATAGAGAGAGGCTTAACAGACCTTGAAGATGTGATTAGGTTAGTCTGGGCAAGTAGAAAAGACTATACTCCCACTCCTGAACAAGTAGAAAGGGGACTAAAAGATAGAAGTCCTGAAGTAAGAAAAGCGTGGGCGGAAAGAATGGACTGGACTCCTACTCTAGAACAGATAGAAAAAGGACTGACAGATAAACATACAGATGTACGAAAGGCATGGTCACAAAGAATGGACTTTACTCCCACTCCAAAGCAAGTGGAGAGAGGACTAACGGACGAAAGCCCAGAGATAAGACGAGCATGGGCACAGAGAATGGATTACACTCCCTCGTCAGAACAGGTAGAACATGGGCTTACCGACACTGCTGTTTTAGTACGTATGGAGTGGGCTGCCCGCTGTGACTTTACTCCTACCTCAGAACAGATAGAGAGAGGCATAAATGATAAGAGCCTTAAAGTAGTGTTAGCGTGGCTACATAGACATGACATTACATGGACAGAAGCACAAATAGAGCGAGGGCTTCAGCATGATAATGCAAAAGTGCGAAGTAGTTGGGAAGACATTTTACGAAGACAGAATGAACAAAGTCATGAGTGTCATGAGTCTATAATGGCGAGCATATGACATATACGGCACAAGAAATAGAAAAAGGATTAACAGACCCAGACAAAAAAATAAGATGGGAGTGGGCCAAAAGTATGCACTGGACTCCCACTCCAGAGCAGATAGAGAGAGGTTTGTCTGATAATGTGTGGTATATAAGAGAAGCTTGGGCACTGAGAATGGACTTTACTCCTACGCCTGAGCAGATAGAGAGAGGACTGACAGACGACAAGGAAGAAGTGCGATGGAAGTGGGCGAGAAGATTGGACTTCACTCCTACTTCTAAGCAAGTGGAAAGAGGACTGCAGGATGAAGAAAGTCGGGTAAGAGAGGCTTGGGGTCAAAGAACTGACTTCCATCCTACACCAGAACAAGTAGAAAGAGGGCTGACGGATTCTGCATTTGCTGTGAAACTGGCGTGGATACGACGCACAGATTATACTCCTACTCCTGAGCAAATCGAGAGAGGATTGACCGACAAGGATTGGATAATAAGAAAAGCATGGGCAGAGAGAACAGATTATACTCCTACTCCTGAGCAAATCGAGAGAGGAGTAAGCATAGAACATCCCGATATAGAGATAGCATGGTTGTCTCGTCATGACATAATATGGACAGACGCACAGATACAGAGAGGACTACAAAGTTCTTATAAAAGTACTAGAAAAATTTGGGAAAATATACTCTATAGACAAAGAGAACAGCATACAGAGGCCTCAGATAGCGTATATATGGAATCTATATAGACTTAAAGCAGTAAAGTAGATATCTTTCGATACTCCTGTCATATAACCAGTATAAAAGACTAATTGATAGATATTGGAAAGATAAAAAAGCTCATTAAAAAATAGACTTCCAACCCGTTCCGAACCAGTGCAAATAGGTTTGACAAATGAACACTCTTACGTAGTGGTATTTAGGCGTAGGGACTTACGTATTATATGAATTCATGCTATAATGACATATAATTAACACATGAACCAGAGCATGTATCCAACTCTGCAATAAAGGAACTATATGAGTGCTACTTTACAAGAAATAGAAGATGGAATCCATAGTGCAGATGAATCTATTCGTTTGGACTGGGCTCTCAGACGCGACTTCACTCCCACTCCTGAACAAGTAGAGAGAGGTTTGACGGATGAAGATATGTTGGTTAAAGCTACTTGGGCACAAAGAATGGACTTTACTCCCACTCCAGAACAAATAGAGAGAGGCTTGACGGATGAAGACGCGTGGGTTAGAGCTGCTTGGGCAGAAAGAATGGACTGGACTCCTACTCCAGAACAAGTGGAAAGAGGTCTCACAGATGCATTCCAACTTGTCAGGCGCACTTGGGCGGAAAGAGCAGATTACACTCCCACTCCAGAACAGATAGAAAGAGGTCTGACAGATGAAGATTATATAGTAGTGGAAGCTTGGGTGGAGAGAACAGACTTTGTTCTTACCCACAAACAAATTGAAAGACTACTAACAGACTCAAGCAGTTACATACGAGCTTTATGCGGGCAACGCACGGACTTCATAGCTAGTCCAGAACAGATCGAAAGAGGTCTGAAAGATCCAGATAGTAATGTGAGATGGGTATGGGCGGGGAAAACAGACTGGACTCCGAGTCCAGAGCAAGTGGAAAGAGGTCTCACAGATGAAGATGAGATGGTGAGATGTAAGTGGGCTGAACGCATGGACTTTACTCCCACTCCTGAACAAATAGAAAGAGGCATAAACGACATAAGCTATGAGGTAGTACTAGCGTGGCTATTGCGTGAGGATATCATATGGACAGAAGCACAAATAGAGAGTGGTCTTCAGCATCCTGATGAAGAAGTAAGAGATGGCTGGGAGAATGTAGTGCGACGCCAGAATGATTGCAGCGATGAGTGTCATGAGAGTATAGTCATGTCGAGCATTTAACTCAATGTACATGTACAGAGTCTGCATCTTAATCTGCATAGCCACAGAGTAGAGAACGCAGATACATGCCCGCTACCACAATAAAGGAACTATATGAGCGTTACTTTACAAGAAATAGAAGATGGAATCCATAGTGCAGATGCATCCGTTCGTTTGAGCTGGGCTGGTAGGCACGACTTCACTCCCACACCAGAACAAGTGGAAGTAGGGCTGACAGATGTAGACGAGCAAGTGAGGTGGGCATGGACTCAAAGGAGGGACTTCACTCCCACTCCTAAGCAGGTAGAGAGGGGCTTAAACGATGAGAGCGCTGATATAAGATGGGAGTGGGCATGGCGCACGGAGTTCACTCCCACTCCTGAACAAGTAGAGAGAATGCTGCAGGACCCCAATGAATGTGTGCGAGAGGCATGGGCAAAAAGAGAAGACTTTAAACCCACGTCAGAGCAGATAGAAAGAGGATTGACCGATACCCATGTATTAGTGAGACTGGCATGGGTGCGAAGAACGGATTGGACTCCCACTGCACAACAAGCAGATAGAGGTCTCAGAGACGAATTCGATGACATCAGGAAAGCTTGGTCGCTAAGAATGGACTTCAACCCCACTGCACAACAAGCAGAGAATGGCATGGTGGATGCGTGTATAGAGGTCAGAATAGCTTGGGCGAGAAGAATGGACTGGACTCCTACTCCTGAACAGATAGAAGTTGGTCTGACCGACAACCTTCCATCTATAAGATCTGCTTGGGCACAACGCACCGACTTCACTCCTACCATGGAACAAGCGGAAAGAGGACTCATGGATGAAGACTGGATAGTAAGAGTATCTTGGTTAAAAAGAGTGGATTATGTTCTCACACCTGAGCAAGCGGAAAGATGTCTAAGGAGCTTCAATGTTCATGTGCAGATCGCGTGCATACAACGCACAGACTTTACTCCTACACCAGAACAGATAGAAAGAGGACTAATAGACCCTAACGCTGGTGTAAGATCAGTGTGGGCGAAAAGAAAGGATTTTACTCCCACCCCTGAACAGATAGAGCGAGGATTGACGGATGAAAGTCCATGGGTAAGAATGGCATGGGCACAAAGAACAGACTTTACTCCTACACCTGAACAGATAGATAGAGGGGTCCATGATACTAACCTCGAAGTATTGCTGACTTGGCTGATTCGACAGGATGTCACATGGACAGAGGAGCAGATAACCAGAGGGCTTCAACATCCTAATGCAGGAATAAGAGGTGTATGGGAACACATTCTTCAGAATCAAATAACATGCAACAGTGAGTGTCATGAAAATATGATGGTGTCAAGCATTTAGATGCATGATAACTAATAGAAACCTGAGGGCAAGGACCAAGATGGTTAGTGATGAACGCTCTACCATCAGAACGATGGCGATGCAACTTTAACACAGAGGTTATGAGAGATTGAGGACGTTACTATGACTTTCACAGCACAGTTAATAGAATCTAAACTCACTGATAAAAACATGGCAGTACGCCATGAATGGGCGAAAAGAATGGATTGGACTCCTACTCCTGAGCAAGTAAAGCGAGGAATGTCCGACGAAGAAAAGGAAGTGAGAGTAGCATGGGCTACGATATACGACTTCGTAGTCACCCATGATATAGTAGACATGGCGATGACAGATCGAGACGTTACTGTAAGAAAAGCTTGGGCCAAGAGAACTGACTACATTCCCACTTCAGATCAGATATAAAGAGCACTATCTAAAGGTGATGTCTATGTAGTGACAGAATGGGCGAAGAAAACAGACAATTCATGGCCTAACCAACACATACAAGCAGGACTTCGAAGTCGCAAAAAGAAGATAAGAGAAGCTTGCGAACGTATGTTAGTGATGAAAAACGCGGAATACGACGAGACACTATGCACAGAAGGTAGTGACATGCTCAGCATATAGTCACACACAAAGCAGTCCTTATCTACACACTCGTCCGTATTGAGTATCTTGAAATTTGCATAGAATGTACAGCATCATCATATTTCTGAGGAACTTATGGAACCCATGACCCCGACACCCAGTAAAGCCATGGCTATTACGTTGAGAGACCCTTTATCTGTGCAAAAGTATTTCATGCCTAATATAAAAGGAGGAGGAGTACTCATAGAGACAGAGGACTTGCTACCTATGGGTAGTGAGCTGTTGCTTATGGTCAGTCTTCCTGATGGACTTCCTAGAGCACCTGTTGCCGGAAAAGTGGTGTGGGTGATGCCTAAAGGTAATAGAGACGGCCTACCTCCAGCTATAGGTGTCAGATTTACCAATGACAGGGCTGGAGTATATAATAGAATGCTCACTATAGTATCCAGTGTACCTCCCATACCAGGAAGAAGAACTTCATTTTAAGTTCGTCAAAGAGTTGTCTTTCTCAGCGTTATAGACTAATATATGTGGTATGCATAAAGTCATAAAGCGCATAGCAGAAAACTGCACCCAATTGACACAACCTATCCGCATCGAAGATCCCATAGACCCTGCATTTTTATCAGAGTGTAATACAATAATAGAGTCTCCACCACCTAATACTCCCAAGTTCTCCTTGGCATCTGCTTTGGGTGCTTGCATTCTACACTCCTTGGATTCAGCTACCGATGAAGGACTCGTAGAGCTGTTGAAAGACTATAGTATACTGAACAGTCACTATCAATTCTGGGAAAGCATAAGAAAAAGAAAGTATCCTCATGTAGTGGAAGAGAGAGTGTGGAAAATAATAGAACATACCCCAGATGAACAACTTAGTTCTAAGCATTTTTTCTTTGGTTTAAACTACATCGATAAGTCCCAACACAGTCTACCAGATGAAAAAGTACGAGATTTCATACATTCATGGGCCATCTATATTGGACGTTATAAGTATTGTGTGGAAGGACTTCATCCTAGTTATAAACACTTTTATAAAGAAGAACCTGAAAAAGCTTTTAGAGATATAAAGAAGCTATGGAGTGCTGTATGCTTAGGAGAAAAGGAGTACCAACGAACTTTAGACTATTTACATGCAAGAATGTTGGTTGGGGAAATAGCGTGCGAAGCACTATACTCTGAAAAAAAATCTCTAGATAAAAAATGGGTAGATTTTATTTTGGAATCACCCAATTTTTATAGGGACAATACCATTGTAAAAGGAATTACCAAGTATCAACTGGACTACTTTGTAGAAAAGTATGGAAGAAACCAGTTAAAAAATGATATTATATCTGGAAAAATGACTATGTCTATTTTACGAGGTACCACTAGTATATGGAGTCAGGAAGACTGGTTGGATATATTTCAGCAATGTAAAAAAGCACATTTGAAGTCATATGCTATACAACAAATACAATTGGATAAAAGTAATATACATCCTGTACTAAACACGATTCAAGATAGACTCCAAAGTAGTAAAACCAAGTCTGTCGAGAAGAAAGAGCTGCACAAGACTCTAGGTAAAGCACGAGAGCAGCTCATAAACCAGCTCGTAGAAGAATCAGAAAATACAGAAGAGGAATTTACTCCAAGTCTATAAACCTAGCTATCCTGCCGAGAATGAGGAGCCACAACCACAAGTATTAGTGGCGTTAGGATTCTTTATAACGAATTGCTCGCCAGATAAATCAGATACATACTGTATCTCAGCTCCTACCAAATACTGAAAACTCATGGGGTCGATAAGCACTCCCACACCATCCTGCTCTATGAAAGTATCCCCTTCGTTCTTCTGATTATCCATGGTAAACCCATACTGGAATCCTGAACAACCTCCACCCTGCACGAATATGCGTAGAAACATACCCTCGCCCTCTTCCTGCATGATTTTCTTTATTCGCCGCAAAGCAGGCTCAGTAATAGATATGGGAGGAGGCAAATGACTAAAGTCCTCAGTAGATGACACAGTTTCTGTACTCATAAAACACTCTCCTTGTCGTTCATGTACGACACTTATACACATAAATACCATAACATCCCGCCATAATACAAGTCCTATTATAGTGGACTGACTTTTGCATTACATGGATTATTGGAGGATATATGGAAGAGCACGATCTTAAGATTATACAGAACACTATGGAAAGAGTGGATATGTACCTAAGTAAGCTAGATGTACCTGAAGAAGCTGGCTTCGTTGTTAAAAAAGAGGTGCTGCGCTCTCTGGAAAACTGCCCCAGTACAGCCATAGGAATCGCTACCATGATTCAAACTCTCCACAGCATGTACCCTGAGTTGGAGGTGCATCCTATAAAGCACCAAGCACAAACTCCCAGTATACAAAGAGTCTCTATGTGCTCTAAACCTTTGGATAGAAGCTATATGCACTGCGGTCAAAGAGTACTAAGCCTATGTGCGAGTTCCATAAAACAGTCTGTTCATAAAATGCTTAGACCCATTAGTCGTAAAGAGGCGACATCTTCAGCCAGAGCTTAAGACTCCCTAGTTCCAAGTATAAAATGTGTAACTCTATCCGAGCATAGTGTAGTAATATGCATGAAAGTGTTTGAGGTCGCAGATATCGACCTCAAAGTTTATGTGGAGAATATACCAGTGATAGAGTCTTATTGCCAACAGTTCATACATGGAGACAGTGTGGAGGTCATGAGGAGTTTTCCCGATAACTCCATAGACTTGGTGGTAACATCGCCTCCATACAATTTGAAGAACTCTACAGGCAACGGCATGAAGAGCAAAAAAAACTCGCGCTGGCCCAACGCTGCACTATGCGATGGCTACGATGGATACGATGATAATATGCCCTATGACATGTACTGTCAATGGCAAAGAGAATGTTTGCAGGAGATGTATAGAGTCATAAAAGACACTGGAGCTATCTTTTATAACCACAAGTGGCGAGTACAAGGTGGACTTATTCAGGATCGCAGAGAGATAGTGTCAGACTTTCCAGTACGTCAGATCATCATATGGAAGCGCAGTGGTGGAATGAACTTCAATAAAGGCTACTTTGTGCCCACTTATGAAGTTATTTACCTCATAGCCAAGAAACAGTTCGAGTTGGTACCTATGGCCAACAAATACGGCGATGTGTGGGAGTTTAGACAAGAGATGAAAAATCCTCACCCAGCACCATTCCCAGTAGCCCTCATAGATCGCATCATCAGTAGTACCTACGCTGAAGTCATTCTGGACCCATTCATGGGGAGTGGCACAGTAGCTATCTCTGCAGTAAAACACGGTAGAAAATTCATAGGCATAGATAGATCGAAAGCATACATAGAGCTGGCGCAGAAGCGACTAAAGAACTTTATGCACAGTGGTGCAGAAAATAACTTTGCAGATACATGACTACATGCCAGTATTGGTAGATATTCCTGCTCATATCTACACTTATGATGAGTATCTACTCACTGCATACTCATAATGCAAAATTCCAATCAGATGAAGCTTCCACTTCTGTACATGAGGACAAAGCTTCATTCCATAGATTTTTCATGATTCTTCTTCGAAGAAACTCAGAATTAGAATCTTTAGGTAAACTCACAGTATAGGACTCCAATGCAGCCAAGTCCCATACTTGTGTACGCAGTAAAGCCTCTACTGTTTTATATGCTACTTTAATATTAGAAGAGTATACTAATCTATTTATAAAGGCATCACTAACATCATTCTGAAGTATATACACCCAGTTGGACATATACTCTGGAGCATATGTGTGACTCTTGGACCATCGCTCTTCCTGTTCTACCACTTCTATATCCAGTCGAGATACGAGTTCCTGCTTATCCAAAACCCGCCACAGAGTATCCACACTATGCATACTTATGCATGATTCTTCCAATAGATGGGTAAAGCGACCATGGGCATGAATGTGTGAAAAAGTATCCTCATCCAAATGGTACTCTCCTATGCGTTTCCACACCTTATAGAGATGAGTATGATACACAGAAGAAGCAGCTATGCGGTCAAAGAAGTCCCGCCAATGGTGAGCATCATGCGGAGTCTGAATCATATACTCCAAAGACGCATCCATCACCTGTTCTAATTGACTCCATGCCCAAGACTCCACCATGAGACGGGCCATCTGACGAGGCAGCTTCTCTCGGAGATAAGCATCTGATATCTGGCGTATAGAGTCCGAAGCCAACACACTACACAATACACACTGCTGAAGAATCTCCCAATCCTTAAAAAAAGAACCCCGGAGTTTGATATTCTTATGACCGTTAAAAAAAGTGTAGTCGTCCAAAAGCACATGATACGCAGCTTCTGGATTTACAGTAGAGAGCGACAAAAGTTGAGCATAAGACATATGTCCAGAAAGCTTCTGAGGAGAAGCTATACTACTCTGAACTATGCTTTTTATAAACGCACGGTCTACATACCACACTTCCGCGTATTGGATAAAACAGCGATAGTGATCCAGAGAGCTTGCTAAAAGGCTATCATACACTTTGGAGGTTAATGGTATGCGGTATTTATGAGTCTGCAATTCACTCAGCAAAGACTCTATGGAGTCTACATCCTGACTACTAGCATACCTTTTTAGAGATTGTATACATGCTCGACTCTTCGCAGCATCTAGAACGGTATAACTTTGAGGTTCTGCGGTATCAGACATGTGCCAATAATCTCCCAATTATAGAGTATACCTGGGATTATAGAAAATGGCAACGGAGGAGAGAATCGAACTCCCAACCTGCGGTTTTGGAGACCGCCGCTCTACCAGTTGAGCTACTCCGTCCTATAAGAGTAAGATATCATACAATCACCAAGAGTGCCAGCCTTTTATTATATCTGGCTACTACTTATATTGGTGCATCCAGATGGACTCGAACCATCGACCTCACGATTATCAGTCGTGTGCTCTACCTACCGAGCTATGGATGCATTTTGTAAAAACATACATGGACATTATGCCCCAGTACACAGAAGCGCATCCCAAGTCTTCTCGACTCCCATCACGTGAGACTACTTAGTGACTTAATAAGTTTCAGAATCTCTGCGAAAAATGTTTTTCCTATCCATGAAAAGCGCTGTAGAACACATAGCAGCTCCCATGTCCATCAAAGCAACAGCCGCCTCATGGAAACCATATACTTCCATATAAACGAAAGGAAGTAAAACGAAAGCTAAACCAGCGAAAAAAGGTGCAGGAAGAGAAACTCGCATATATAGTCTTCTGTAGTTTGTACGTTACAGCGACATGATACCTAAACTATTGGGATATAGAGTTGGTATCTATATATAATCTACAATGAAAAAGCAAGAGTATAGGCCAACACGCAGTATCCATACTCAGATGCATAGTGACTTTACGAACCAGTTTTGGGAGTAAAGACAATACATGCGACTATGTCATCATATAACTAGGCCTGTTTAGTTTATTCGATTATTACGCGTTGACTTTAGATTTAATAAAAAAAATACAGAATTTGAGTATTTTTACAGTTTAATATATTATGTTAATTATATAGTGACTATGCACAATATATAATGGATTCTATGATGAAAATTAAAGAACCGAAAAAAAATTTTATATACTGGACATGAAAAAGCATGGAACAAGAACAAGATATAGAGTCTAAACTCATAAGTGAAGATGTGTTTATTCGTTGTACAGCTGCTAAAGACCTCAGTTTTATTCCTACCCCTGAACAGATAGAACGAGGTTTAACCGATGAAAGTCCTAGTGTCAGAGAGGCTTGGGCTCAACGGATGGACTATATTCCTTCTCCTACTCAAATAGAAAGAGGTCTCACAGATAGCTATGATTATGTACGTTGTGCTTGGGCGGCTAGAAGAGATTTTTCTCCTACACCAGAACAGGTAGAGAGAGGATTGCGCGACCACCACTATAGAGTGAGGCGCGAATGGGCTTTTCGCTTAGACTTTACACCATCTGCCACACAGATAGAAAGAGGTCTAACGGATACAGATAAAACCGTAAGACAAGTTTGGGCGGAAAGAATGGACTGGACTCCCACACCTGAACAAGTGGAGCGAGGACTTACTGATAGAGACAACGTGGTGAAATACGCATGGGCAAAAAGAATAGACTTTAAACCAAGATATGAACTTATAGAAAGAGGATGTACTGATAAAGACGATAATATCAGATATATCTGGGCTAAAAGAACGGATTGGACTCCTACTCCAGAGCAATTAGAACGCGGGTTAACAGATGCTAGTCCTTTGGTACGTATGGCTTGGGTGCATAGACCTGATGTGACTTTTACACCAGAACAAATAGAAAGAGGGTTAAGAGACACAAACATATCATTATGTTCCGCTTGGGCTAGACGAATGGACTGGACTCCCACTCCTGAACAGATAGAAAGAGGGTTAACTGATATAGCTTGGAAAGTAAGAGTGGCATGGGTAGAGAGAACAGACTTCACTCCTACACCAGAGCAAATGGAAAGAGGGGCTATGGATAACCATATAGCAGTATTAAAAGCGTGGCTTATGCGCCGTGACCTGCAATGGACAGATGAGATAATACAAAATGGATTACAGCATTCTGAAAAAAGCATAAGAGAAGTGTGGGAGTGGTATGTTAAAACACAAAATGAACAAAATAATGAGGATATTGAAATGACCGCCGAGTGTAGTTTATAATACAAATCCCAACTCGAGACGGTCCACAACAGTTACTCCGATATGACGCAGTGTTGAGTGAGATCTAGAATGATGTATATTGAATTTACGACCCAGTTCTGGGAGTAAAGTCACTGAATGCTACTATATGGTTGCGTAACTAGGCCCGTTCAGTTTCTTCAGAATTGCCAGTGTTCATCCGAAAAATATGCTTCCGTTCCATGAAAGCAGTGGTACCGAACATGGTGACTCCTATCTCCATAGTGGAAATGGCAGAAGAACTGTATCCATAGATGCACAGATACGCATAAGAAAAAGCTACGAGCATCCCACCTACGAGAAAGGGCAATGGAACAGTGTTACGCATACAATACCTCCTAAAGTATTCAGTTCGCACTTATCAGTATAGCATCATGATGCTATACATGAAGATAGTTTTTATATCATGGCATGATGCATGAGCATGAAAAGACTCATCACCTGTACCTCTTATAGTTGCTCTCTAGGTTTTCTGGGGTTTTATGCCATAATGCACTACGTAAAGGACTAGAGGATAGTATGCCCACAGCTCAAGTACATCATTTCCAACATAAGCAGTTTCCTGTTATCGAGAGCATCGATGACCTGTTGCCTTTCGTATCTGATAAGAAAGAGATACGATGTGACAGGCAGCCCAACGGAATCACTATTCTGTGCTACATGTTCTCTGACTCGCACACCTTCGATCATCCCAAGTCTATAGAATGCCGTGGGATAGCCTTCGGAGAAGATGGACGAGTAGTATCCAGACCTTTGCATAAGTTCTTCAACTTGGGCGAGAAAGAGCATCTTCGCTCGGAAGTAGTGCAACACGCACCTATCACGCGTATTATGGACAAGCTGGACGGCAGCATGATCGCTACAGCCAACGTGCACGGCACCTTGCAGCTGCGGTCCAAGAAAGCTTTTAGCTCTGATGTGGCTCAGCATGCATCGCAGTTCATGAATGAGCATGAGAACTGGAAGCGTTTCTGTGAACTACTGATGCAACACGGCTATACTGGCATCATGGAATGGATGTCTCCAGAAGATCGCATAGTACTCAAGTACGATAAGCCACAACTCAAATTACTGCACGTAAGACACAACATTACTGGCGAGTACGTACTACTGCAACCTCAACATGAGGTGTATAACTGGATAGAAGACTGGGATATCCCTCAAGTAGACTCAGTACCTTTGGACTTTCCACAAGCCCTGAAAAGCTTGGAAACAGCCCGAGACATGGAAGGCTATGTAGTACAATTTCAGGATGGCGATATGGTCAAGATGAAGACTCCGTGGTACCTGCGTTTGCACCACGCCGTGACCTTCTTGCGTGAACGCGATATAGCCGAGTTAGCTCTCAAGGAAGAACTGGACGACGTCAAAGCAGCTCTAGTAGAAAGCGGCATGAACATCGACGAAGTTCTACAGATAGAGAGTCGCGTAAAGAACCGACTTATAGACATAGAAGATACTGTTCAGAGCATGTACGAAGAAGGACGTGACTGGGATCGCAAGACTTTTGCTTTGCACTTCAAAGGTCACCCCCTGTTTGGCTTGGCTATGGGGAAGTACTTGGGCAAAGAACTGGACTTGGTACATTTCTACACGAAAAACTACTTAGACAAGGAGTTCTCTCTGCGAGTCATAAGTACCCATCTATCAGAGGATGATAGTTAACAGACGGTACATGCTTACAAGATACCTCCGAAGGCTTAAGCTCACTTACGACTGTGTAGCTCAGGGCTTTCGGAGTTGGTAAAGTAGTCATAGAATGTTAATAGAAAGACGAAGATAGGTCGGTCATCTCCCTTTCTAATGTGATGACTGGCTATCCTGCCTATCCATCCCACTACTATAGCCAACAGCAAAACTCCAAGTGGTACTAATATACTTATGTGATCCAGCATATATCTCCAAGTTTTTAAATATCTATACTAAGACATTCGGGTCCAGTCAGTATAGATAATGCACCCGCTTCACTCTTGAGGCAAGTCTATGCTCTCAGAATCTATGTTTTTTATATCCAAAGGGCAATACATTCCATACCAATCACGAATAACCAATGCAGCATTGGCATCGGCATGTGCTCTATGTCCACATCGCTTACAGAAAAAAGACTGTTGATAGCGCTTATTCAGAGCACCGCAGCGATGACATGTCTGGCTAGTAAAGTCTGGAGGCACTACATCTATAACTACACCTCTTTTCTGTGCTTCCTGCTTTATGAATGTATCCAGCTGACAAAAAGCCCAGTGACCCCAATTCTGTAACAAGTTGGGATCATCGCTACTACCATGTGTCTTGGTCTGACAAGTGTTAGGCAGATCTTCTAAACGAATGCCTGCACCCAAACGCTCGGCCATGGCAACCAAATCCTCACTAATACTGAGGTTAATATTCGTAATGACACGACGCTCCATGCTCTCCAGATCTTTAAGTCCCTCATGCTCTCCCAGACTTTGTAGTTCACTTCTAAATTCAGCAAAGGTATTCAACACATGCTGAATTTTTCCATCTTTCAAGAAAGTCACAGAACCATCTGGAGATGCAGCCGCTACCGGAACCATCTTTCCTCGATCCACTCCTATCCATCGACTTACGATACGTGCATCCGACAATACTGAGATGACCACATACCAAACCCCTGACTTGGAGCAATGCAGCTGTAAGTTACCCGCTTCAGCCTCTCCACACAGCAAGGATTCTAGCAAAAGAAAGTGTGATGTATCCTGTATAAGCAACGGCATCCGGCTTCTTTTTTTAGCACCTCGAAACACCTTGAAAGAAACCAAGAACATATCTCCGTCTCGATGGAGTTTCCAATGAGAACTGTCGGTCTCCAAAGGTAGAGTATAGAAAAAACTACCGTCGCTTTGAGCACAAGCCTTACGAATGGTCTGCTCCATCCAAGCCCCGCCCAAGTCTATATCCGCAAAGTGCTGAGCATTAAGCTTGCTACGATTCTCTCTAGGCATTGCCATGATTCTGTTGGCAAGCTCGGCATTCAACCGCTCCAATCGGGAAAACTCTTTAGCTATGTCTTTATCCAACTCCAATAATGGTATTTCGAGAGTCTGGGGTACCCTAGGAATACTGC
>ERZ1669250.283-NODE-283-length-26040-cov-8.767866_pt1 | contig 26040 bp, 28 predicted proteins | sample MGYA00579295_ERZ1669250 | MGnify/ENA primary metagenome ERZ1669250 (study PRJEB41166, sample SAMN08046056) | hot springs metagenome | biome: hot spring; feature: acid hot spring; material: thermophilic sediment; isolation source: thermophilic sediment from acid...
CCAAACGCCATAGTTCCTTTGTTTAATGGAAATTTTTCTTTGGGAAGCTACGAAGGATGGAACACAACAGGATATGGATTTGGAAACGCGCCTTTGAATATTTCTTGGGCGGACCAGAATACATGCTATTATAATACAACTTGGAGAAATTATAATGGAAACTTCTTTGCTACAACATTCCATTGCGGGCTAGTTATACAGCAGGGCAACCTTACTTCGAAGCCTTTCAAGGTCGTGCTTCCTTACCTGAACTTTAGGATAATTTCTCCATATGACTCGCAGCTTTATGTAGAAATAATAAAGGATGGCAAACCTGTCATTATAGCACACTATAATACATATAATGCGCCAGGAAATATTTATTCTACAAGCCAATTCGAGAATGCAAGCATACCTCTTGCAATGTTCATGTGCCAGAATGTAAGTGTCAGAGTGGTTGCTGATGTCGTTGGCACTGTAGTCAATAGACTTGATTATATAGCAGTTGGTGATTTTTACCAGAGCCGCATCCCTGTTGAGACACCGGGCATCGTCGTAAACCAAAGTATAGTTTAAAGTAGGAGACTATGCGTATTTATAATACTCTTGGGCGCAAGGTCCAGACCTTTAGAAGCATAAAGAAAGGTAGTGTGGGACTTTATACCTGCGGCCCAACTGTTTATTGGTTTGCACATATCGGAAACATGCGCACTTACATACAGGAAGATATTTTAAAGAGAACCCTTATTCACAACGGCTACAATGTAAAGCACGTGATGAATATAACAGATGTGGGGCATTTGGTTGGAGATGCAAGTATAGGTGAAGATAAGATAAAGCTTGAGGCAAAGAAAGAGCACAAAAGTGCATATGACGTGGCGCGCTTCTATGAAAATGCCTTTGTAAAGGATCTCAAAAGGCTTAACGTGATAATGCCTGATGTAATGCCAAGGGCGACAGAGCACATTAAAGAGATGCTTGAGCTTATAAAAAAGCTTGATGAAAAAGGCTACCTTTACAAAGTCTCAACAGGAATTTATTATGATACATCAAAGTTCAAGAGATACGGCGAGCTTACAGGAATGAGCTTTGAACAGCTAAACAAGTACCTTAAGGCCGGAGCCAGGGTGGAGAGGGCTGCGGGGCTTAGGAATATAACCGATTTTGCTGTATGGAGATTTGCAAAAGAAGAAGAAAAAGAGATGGTTTGGGATTCGGAATGGGGTCGCGGATTCCCTGGCTGGCATATAGAATGCAGTGCGATGAGCATGAAATATCTTGGCGAGCATTTTGACATCCATTGCGGAGGCATAGACCACATACCAATCCACCATACAAACGAGATAGCCCAGTCTGAGGCAGCAACAGGAAAGAAGTTTGTAAATTATTGGGTGCACATCGCATTTCTTACAGTAAACGGCATGAAGATGGCGAAGTCGCTTGGAAATGTATATACAGTGCAAGATATTGTTGATAAGGGCTATTCCCCGATTGCACTTAGGTTTTTCCTGCTCTCAAGCCACTACAGGAGCCAGCAGAACTTTACGTTTGAGGCCCTAGATAATTCAGCAAAGACTCTCAACAGCATATACAACTTCCTAAGAAATCTTAACGCGATAAAAAGGGGTGGAGAAGAGGACAAGGAAGCGGCGCAAGAGCTAAAGAAATGCCGCAAGGAGTTTTTTGACGAGATGAATAATGACCTTAATACTCCAGGGGCGCTTAAAGGCATGCATGCCCTTATAAGCTATGAAAATAGGCGCATTGGCGAGGATAAGGTCACTGCAAGCGAAGCCAAGCACGCAATAGAGATTATGCTTGATTTCGATTCAATACTTGGCCTAGAATTCAGGAGGGAACTTGAAGAAAAGAAATTGCCCGAAGAGGTAGCAAAACTTATAGAAGAAAGAGAAGCTGCAAGGAAGGAAAGAAATTTTGAAAAAGCAGACTCAATAAGGAAAGAGATAGAAGAAAAATACAACATAATAATAGAGGACACAAAGGAAGGCGTCAAGTGGCATTATAAGTAGGGTCTTCACCCTCTTTCTTCTCATCTTCTGGTGATATATCGCCTTCTTCTGTGCTTTCGCCTACGCTTTCTTCTTGCACTGTGCTTTTCCCCCCTCTTTTTTGCTGCTTTTCGAGTTTTGCATTCGCAAAGAGGCTTTCTACATCTTCTATGCTTTGTGACTCTATCCATGATTTTATGTAAGTCGCAATGTTTCTTAGGGGCTTTGAGTATCTGTCGGTAAAGGAGTAAGCATTGTTCTCGTGCTTTAGTATGCCAACTGTTACCCCAAAATCAAGGTAGCGCTTCCATGTCGCTATAGGCAGCTCTTTGCCACAATCCTTTAGCCTAAGCTCGCCATGCTTCTTTACTTCGGTGAGGGCTTTTGCAAACCTATATGCCTTTGTGTCATTTTCAAAATAGATTTTCGCAAGCTCCCTCACACTTGGGTTCTTCATCTTCTCCTTGAGCGGAGCATCTTCAAACTCCCAATATTTGATCATAAAATCAGTATTAATAGGTTGCACAATTATAAAAGTTTATTTCTCAACTATGGTGATGAAGTCGCCATCTTTCAATACGTGCCCTTTCCCAACCTTCTGGTTCCTAAATTTGGCACTAGGTCCTGTTATGTATGCAAATTTCATTGTGTTTGCAATATCCGAATGTATTTTCCTTGCGGCATCCAAGACAGTACTCCCTTCTTTCAGTATCATAAGTTCCCCTTTGTCTTCGCTCGATTTGGGTTTGAGGTAAACCCTGATCAATTTGAGGCTCAAGAATATCTCTTCCTTTAATTTTTCAAGATTAAATTCGTTAAGTGCGCTTATGGGCACAACCTTTATCTTATTTTTCTCTTCAATAATTCTTGCTATGGAGTTGTAGTCGCTTAAAAGATCGACTTTATTTAGAACTATTATTGCATCAATGTAGATTGAGCCTGATGCAGCTTCTATTATGTCGCCAAGTGTTGAATTTTCAAGAAAAACTATATTTGCATTATATATTCCGAATCCTTCTAAGACTTCTTTTATTTCCTTCTCGTCTGGTATGGCGTGACCATTTGATACTATCATTATGCCTCCGCTTGCCTCTTCTTCTATTTTTAGCTTAGGGCTTCCTATCTTGATTCCGAGTAAAGAGAGTTCCTTTATCAGGGTATCAAGTTTGGCATAGTCTGTCGCATCGAGGATGATGAGCAGAAGATCCGCAACGCGTATGGCGCTTGCGACTTTGCTACCTTCCCCTTTTCCTTCATGGGCGCCTTCTATAAGCCCAGGTATGTCGAATATCTGGATCTTTGCACCTTTGTACTCGAGCATGCCTGGTATCAGATTGACTGTTGTAAACGCATAGTTCGCGATCTTTGAATCCACGCCAGTAAGGACTTTAAGCAGGGAGGACTTTCCTGAATTTGGGAATCCGACCAATGCTACTGTCGCATCTCCGGATTTCTTGACGCTGAATCCAACTCCATGCTTCTTCTTCCTTGACTTAAGCGCCCTATTTATCTTTGCTATCTTTGCGCGAAGCAGGCCGAGATGCTTGTCAGTGGCCTTGTTGTACTTTGTATTTGAATACTCTTCTTTCAGTTCTTCAAGCTTTTTCTCAAGCTCTTCGCTCTCCATGTAGCTCCCAAAATTAGATTAAAGTAAAAATAAATTTACTGCGATATACCGCATTGGATATTCAATTTAAATATTTGAACAAATAATATTAAAAACATTTAGAAGTGAATGAAATGGCAAAGAAAACAAAGGGAAAGAAAAAGAAGAGGTAAGTAAGTTTTGTTGTTTTGTTTTTTTGCTATTGTTTTGTAAAGTCTAATCCTTTGAATTTTGATGCTATTCCTTTGTAATTTCTATCGTTCTGGAAGACATTAAGAAGCTTTTTCATCTTGGCAAAGTCGCTGAGCAATTCCCTCACATCTTTCTCTGTTGTGCCACTTCCTTTCGCGACGCGCCTTATTCTGCTTGAATCGTGCATGAGCTTTTCATTCCTTCTTTCTTCGGTTGTCATAGAAGAGATTATTGCCTTGTATTTCTTCATCTTCTCTTCGCTCTGACTTATTACTTCTTTCGGTGCATCGACGATTCCAAGCATGTTGAGCATATTCTTGAGCGGACCCATTTTTGACATTGCCTTTAGCTGGGTATAGAAAGTCTCGAAGTTGAGCTCCTCTATGTTCGCTTCTTCGGGCTTTATGTTTGCTTCTTTTATCGCCTCCTGCACAGTAGATACAATCCCCTCTATATCTGGAATTCCGAGAAGCCTTCCGACAAACTTGTTTGGATCATATAATTCCAGTGCATTTAGTTTTTCTCCTGTGCCGATAAACGTTACCCTTGCATTTGCCGCTGCAACTGCACTCAGGGCGCCTCCACCCTTTCCTGAGCCATCAAGCTTTGTTATTATTACCCCATTTATCTTGACTGCATCATCGAATTCCTTCGCCTGCTTGCTTGCAACTTGACCTATGTCCGCATTGACCACAAGAAGCTTCTCATCAGGCTTGAATGCATTTGCAACGCGCTTGAGCTCTTCTGTAAGCTCTTTGTCCAAGGCGTTTCTTCCGCTTGAATCACAAATCAATATTTTCCTGTCCTTTAGCGCCTCTACCCCAGCCTTTGCTATCTTCGCGGCATCCTTCTCCCCCTTTATACCAAAAAATGCGACGCTTGCCTGCTTTGCAAGCATTTCTAATTGCTCATATGCTGCAGGCCTTGAGACATCGCAACATATAAGACCTGCGCTTAGTCCGCGGTCCTGGTAAAACTTGGCAAGCTTTGCTGCTGTGGTAGTTTTTCCAGAACCATAGATGCCAAGCAATAAGATCCTTTTCGGCTTTATCTCTGGCTCATATTTTGAGCCCATGAGCCTTACGAGCTCCTCATAGACCTTGTTTAGTATGAAGTCTTTTTGCGATACGCCGGGAGGCACCTCTTCGTGAAGCGCGGCATCTTCTATCCTTTTTGTAAGCTCAAAGACTAGTTTTACATCTACGTCTGCGCTCAAAAGCGCCTTCTGGAGCTCCTTGTTGAATTCCTTTATTGTCTTTGAATCTATTATTGTCGCGCCTTTGAGCTTGGCGATTGCCTTCCTTAAACCTTCTCCGAGGTCCATTCAATCAACAAATAGGGGAAATCAAATCGAATTAAATATAAATAAGTAAGCTATAAATTTATATCTTATAAAAATAAATAGAGGGCTCGTAGCTCAGCCTGGTTAGAGCGGCGGTCTTATAAGCCGTAGGTCGAGAGTTCGAATCTCTCCGGGCCCACTTTCAATCCCAGAGCTCTTTTAACTCCTTGTTGCTGAAAAGTATTTCTTTTAGCTCCTTTGCAAGCTGCGGATCATTTCTTCTGAGCCATTCAAGAAGAAGCGAAGCATGCTCCTTCTCATCGTCCCTGTTGTGCGCAAGAATTTCCTTAAGGGACTTGTTTTTGCTCGCACTTATCCTCTCGTCATAGTACATTATTGCCTGCAGTTCTTCAACAAGCGACTGCCTCGCCCTGTTTAGATCCTTTGTCTTCTCATCAACATTCTCTTCGTACATTAAAACCACTTCAGCTTTCCATATAAGGAGCCAGATAATATGTTATTACGGCGTCGCCGATGTTATAGCTCATCTTTATCGGCTCATCAGTCTTGAGGGACATGCTTATCGAATTTCCAACAGGGCAAGACTTTACCATGTTTTCGAGATACTCTAGATTGAATGTTGCGTTTGCTGCTTTTTGGGCTTCGAGCTTCTTTATCACGCTGCCGTCAGGCTCATGTATTTCTTCTAATTCTCCGGAATCGCCGTGCGCCGTTATTGTGAAATTTTCCTTAGCTGCTTTGAATGAAATGTAAGATGAGATGAGGTTTGCATCTTTTATTATCTCTTTGAGTGGCTCACCAGCAACTTCAACATTTGCATCAAACTGCACGCTTGGCTCCTTCTCGACATTCTTTCTCACGTCTATAAGCGGCAACTTGTACCTTCTTCTCACGCCCTTGCCTATGAATTCCATAAGAAGCTTGGAATCCGAATCCTTCATCACCAATACCTCGTCGTCCCTTGCCCTTGACAAAACCTTGCCCAGGTTTTCTATGTTGAGCCCTATGCTCGTGGGCTTTTCGACATCGAATTTAGAGAACGCCTTGCTGGGCATGAAGAACGAGACCATGCTTATGCCGCTAGGGTCCATCGCCTTTAGGCTTATACCCTCTTTTGATATGTTGAAAGAGCCTTCGTCAATAAGGCTTACTATTGATTCGACGCAGTCGCGCCAATATTTGGCGTTATCTATTTTTATTTCAAACATAGAGACCCCCTTAATAGATATAAGAATGAAAAAGCTTATAATTATACATTATCTTCTTGAGAAGAGAAAGAAAAATATTATCATTAGGATGATTATGACTATTGCGAGTATTTCAACAGCCATGACCATAGTTGTTGAAGTACCAAATGCAATGGGTATGGGCCCTATCAGTATCATGCCTGCTGCATTTGCGTTCGTATTCTTGGAATTCATGTTCAGAATCGTGTAGATAAAGAGCGCGGCGAATCCTGCCATGACAAGGAGAATTCCTATAAAAGCTACATAGGCATACATAATATAAATTATACATGAAATAAAATAAAAAATATAGTCTTGGTTTGATGATAGGGATCTTTTATTCTACCCAAGATGTGGCTTCGCTTAACATGGCAAGTTATTTGAAGGAAGAATACTCCTTCAGGGAGAGCTCAACAAACGGCAGAAGATGCTTTTCTGATGGCAAAGCATGCATTTTTGAGACAAATAAATCGCTTCTTGAGTTAGATAACTTAGATGAATATGGCTTGGATTTAATTTATTTCCTTAGCAAGCACAGCAGCGCACAAGGCATCTCTGCATTTACAACACACCCGACAGGCAATTGGACAAATGAAGCTAGGCTTGGAGGCAAGCCTTACGAACTCTCATATTCCGCGCCGTTGGAGATGCTCGAATCGCTGAGAAACCTGAAAAAACCCAATATAGACGGGATTGAGGTAAGCTATGAAGCAACGCATCATGGCCCTTTGCTAAAGACCCCCTCTCTTTTTGTTGAGATAGGCGGAAACCCATCAACAATAGAGAACAAAGAGTATGCCAAGATCGTAGGCAAAGCCATGCATGATACTCTTTATAAAAATGATATAGAGTTCAATAAAGTGGTCATAGGTATAGGAAACACCCATTATCCAATGAGGTTCACCAGGCTTGCACTTGAGAAAGGCTATGCATTTGCACATATGATACCAAAATACGCAATAGAAGACAACGGCAGCAACTTCTTCATGCTTGAGCAAGCGATGGAGAGATCAAAGGACAAGGTTGAAGGTGCAATAATAGATTGGAAGAGCCTAAATTCTGAGGCGAGGAGCAAGGCTATCGCAAAACTAAATGAATTGGGGCTGGATTATGAGCGCGCTTAAATTTGTCTTGTTTGCTTTATTCATTGCATTCTCAAGCAGTGCCTATGCCCAGTATTGGTTCCAGTTCGGCGCAAGAAGCGGCAATAGTGCATCGATGAACAATGGCGCAAGCGTGCAGATAGAGACAATAACGCCACAAAATATAAGCATGGGCTCGCTTGGCTTCTGGGTTGGAGAGATACTCTCGAATGGCGCATTCCTGCAGTGCGGCTACCTTATAGAAAATGCGACAGGCAACTATCCTAGCCTATGTACGCAAAGCGGGTGCACGAGCTACCAGGAGCTCAAGGCAGGCGATGCGGAGTGGTTTTACGAATACTTTCCGCCAAACTACAATGGGGGTTTTCTTGGTGGCATAGGACCTGATGGCTCTGCCGGAATCAACGGAAGCGTGCACACTTACAGCTTTTACTCAATAGGCAATACTTGGTATTTTACATTTGATGGAAAGGTTATTGGAAGCGCAGACCTTGGAACAAGCACATCCGGGGCAGAGGTGCCAGTCGCATTTGGCGAGGTGGCGAACACAAGCAGCAATAATGAGTATGTAAAGGATGTAATCTTCGAAAACCTGAGCTCATACAAATATGGCCTGTGGTTTCCTGCTGCTGCTGGCTACGCTTATGTAGGCTACGGCTCAGGGAGCGAGAAGAATCTAAGGAATCCGTATGGCATAAAGGAGATAGGCAATAGGGTAAATTATTTCGAGGCAGGCTCTGGCCTCCCACAGCCTATGAATGGGACGCAGCTTTGGAGCCTTGGCTATTATCTTACTATAAAATCGGCATTTGGAAACCTCAATTCCACAATGGGCTATATTGCCTACTCAAGCGCTTCGATTAGTGCGCCCCGATATGTATATGTTTCGCCTGATACAAGAGAAGTATTTTCCGGATGGGTTGGCAAGGGCATCGGCTCATATACTGGGCCTTTGAATTACAGCGAGATAAGCATGAATAGCAATATAACTGAGACTGCCCAATGGAAGAGCGAATATCTTGTTAATATAACCTCGCCCTATGGCACTGTAAGCGGAGGAGGCTGGTATGCAAACGGAAGCACAATAACATACAGTATTTCTGCGCCCATTATTTATCAGAACAGCACAACCAGGGTTGTCTTTCTGGGCTGGAGCAACGGCAATAAAAATCTCACAGGCAAGCTTATGGTGAACAAGCCGATAAACCTCCAAGCAATCTGGGCAAAAGAATACCTTGTCTCTGCCAAAACACCATATGGAAATGCAACTGGGGCAGGATGGTACAGGGAAAATACCCTAATAACATTGGACGTTCCCATGACAGTAATAAACCAAACATCTAACGAGAGGATGGCTTTCTACAGCTGGAGCAACGGCAATGAAAGTCCAACGATAAGGTTATTGGTAGACAATCCAATCAATATAAGCGCAGAATTTAAGGAAGAGTACCTTATAACACTTGTTGGAGAAAACGCCTATGGCGAGCCGGTAAATGTACAAGAATTCGCCGTTAACGGAGAGCCGACGAATGGGACGCTATTCCTGTTTGCCGGGCAAAGCTCAAAGATTGATTATGCCCTTTACAAAGGAGTAAAAATTCCTTCTGGCATGATAATAAATGTGTCGCGCCCAGGCACTGCCGCTGTACCGCTTGAGATTTACAATGTAAATATTAGAACAAATGATATCTTTGGCATGCCTGTAAATGCTTATGCAAAGCTCAGCTTTTCAAATGGCAGCACCATAGAAGAAAATACAAACGGCAATCTTTCACTTGTGAATGTACCTTATGGCTATGTTAACGCAAGTATATCTTATTTGGGCATAACGCAACACGCACTTCTATTAAAAGGTGCTGGAGCTACACTGATTTTCTTTTCTATAACAGACGCTGCGGTGGTTGCGGCAATAATTGTAATAATTGCCCTTTCTTACGTAGTCTTAAAAAGGAAATTTAAGGAAAAGGTAGGAAAAGAAGCAGGTGAAGAAGCTGAGAGCGGCGGGAAATAGATAATAATTTATGTGTTAGGATACATATTATTATTGTGGTAAAGTGAGGGTTGCGATCTTTGTACCTCCGAAGGATTTCAGGGATGAGTCGCTCTCTATGGTAAAGCTTCTCCTTGACAAATGGAAGGTAGAGAGTGTTATAACGAGCTACACCACAAAAGAATGCGTAGGCAGGCATGGGGCTGTATATATGCCAGGTATAAACGCCGCAAAGATAGACCCAAACGAGTATGATGGATTCATACTTATTGACGGTGAAGGGATAGAATCTTACAAGCTCTACGACTTCAGACCGCTGCTTGACCTTATAAGGAGGTTCTACGATTCAAAGAAAATCATAGGGGCTATAGGAAACGCAATAAAGGTAATAGCGAGGGCGAACATAATTACAGACACGAAGCTCTCCGCTCCTGTGGATGAGGAAATGCAAAGGCTCCTAAGGATTTATTATGGAGTAAACTCGCCTATGGAGGTAGAGTTTGACAAAAATATAATAACCGCCAGAAATCCGGAGAATGCTGAGCCTTTTGCACAACTCTTCCTGGAAAAGATAGGGGCGAAGTAGCTATTTGCAAACCACCCGCGAGTGGAAGGGAATGGGTTTTACGCCATATTTAATAAAATATATGATTCTCTGCGCCACATTCGCACTTATATACAACAAACCTCTTTGAACTTGCCAGCACAACGCTGCAGTTTATCCCGGGAACAAGAAAGTTGTTGCACTTCTTGCATATCCTTTCCTTCATCTCCCTAGGTATTTTCACCTTGTAGTGCATGCTTATTCTCCTTGCGAGAAGCACATACCTTTTAGAAAGTGCCCTTGAGAGCTTGGTGTTCTTTTTTGCCATTTCCTCGGCTAGCCCCAAAAGCCTACTTATCCTGTAGCTTGCGATCTCTTTTACCAGCTTGTTGTCAATGGGCATAAAAACTAACTCAGATAGGATTTTTTCACTTGTTTGCTGCTTTACCTTTTCTTGTTCTTGTTGTAGCTCAGCCAGCCGTTGTATGCTGCCGCGTCCCTGTCCTTAAGCCTTTTCAAAACCTCGTTCTTTATCTCGTCTGTAGAGACGGCGCTCCTACTAGCAAAGGTATTCTCAACCTCCTTTGCTATCGCCCTTGCATTCTCTAGATTTCCCCCTGCCTTCACTACCGCCACGACGATCTTTTCCCTTACAAAATCCTCCTCCCTACCATCCCTCTTTTTTACTTTCATATTCTCATCCAAGCACGGCCCAGATAGCTTATTGATAAAAGGCAAAAAAAGTATATATCTCTTTGCTCGTTTGCAATGGTGTTATATATTTTTATTCCTATTTTTAATCATGCAGAATGAAGCACTAGAGATAGCATACAAATACCCGTTTTCTGAGGAGGCGAAGGAAATAGTAAAGGAGCTGCCAAGCGCAAACAGGATAGAAGAAAAATATCTTGAGCTTGGGAAGATCAGGCTCGAGGAGGCGCTAAGCAAAGGAGTCATAGAATTTAGCGAGGCGTCTTCAGAAGAGCTTAAAATAAATTATATTGTAAGCTATGTATATGCGCGCATGCTTGCGAGCGCACTTGGGCAAGCTGCTACAAGCAAATTCTCGCTGGCAGAGGCAAGGCGGGTTGCAAATGCGCTTAGCTCTGAAAGTATCGAAAACATAAGGCACATCGGCATGGAGCTCGGCATGAAGATAGAGCAAAATGGTGACCTGTTTGCAATTCCTTTTGGCCCTTACCTAGAGAATGCGCCTAAAAACGATGAATACCTGCTTATACATCAGCGATTGAGAAATGGAATTGTATACATAGAAAGATACAAGCTTATCGGAGTACTTGAAAACGCTTCGCGAAAGGCCATAATGCAGGGCTTGCCAATTCCAAGAAAGGACCTTCCGAAAGAGGTTATAGAATTTTCAAAAGGGATAAAGGCCCCTGCAGGGGAGATAAGGGTAAGGCCAGATACAAAGGGAAGGTATGCCTGGATAGAAAAACTTCTTACACACCCCTTGCCAGATTTCAGGCATAGGGTGGTAAACCTTATACTGGCCCCATATTTTGCAAACGTAAAGGGCATGAGCGAGGATGAGGCGGTAAAGGTCATATCCCAGTATATAGATCGGTGCAAGGAGATAAATCCGAATACAAGGGTGAGCGAGCCTTATATTGCATACCAAGTAAGATATGCGAAGGCCAAGGGCCTAAAGCCCCTCTCTATCGAGAAGGCGAAGGAGATGCTTGCTGGAATTATAAATTTTGATGAGTTGGGTTGATGATACACACCCTTTGCTACATATGTGGCAAGCCTGCGAAGCACACATGCAAGCTCTGCGGCAGGCACGTATGCGACGAACATTATGACAAGAAGACAGGGCTTTGCACAAACTGCCTGCTGGGAAGAAGAATAAGTTAGTGGAAAAGCTCTACAAGGAAATCTGTGGCGCCAGTGCCTTTTGGAAAAGCCTCGCCATTAGGGGCCTTTACAGGAAGCCCAACTTCGTTTGCAACCCTTAACAGCTCGCTCGTATCAACAATTCTTTCGGTTGCAAGCTCATAGTACTTTACGTTGCCCGCATTGGCTTCCTTTACAGTGAATGTGAGCTGCTGGAGCATGCCACTTCTTCTTACCCTTATCTTTATGCTTCCTCTCCTTACTATCTGCATAGCCAGATCGCTTACCATAAAATCAGCAAAATTATAAACAACTATTAAATAGGTATATTATGTTATTATAAATATGCTTTCAAACTATGTAACCTTATTTATATTTGCACTCTTTTCGATCTTTGTACCCGCTGCTATGCTGCTTGCCTCAAAAGTGCTTGGCCCTGAAGAAGAGCACAATCCCATAAAGGACTCAAATTATGAGAGTGCAGAAATACCTATAGGGCATGAGACAAGCATAATGCACGAGTATCTCCACTACTTTACGATTTTTGTAGCATTTGAGATAACGCTTGCATTTGCGCTCCTCTGGGCTTTCACGGCCAGAGCAGTTGGCTATTGGCAAGACATAATAATCTCAATTCTTTTTGTATTTTCAACACTGCTTGCAATAATAAGCATAGCCCTTGCAAAGGTGAAATGATGGATGATAAATTCATAAATGCAAAAAAGGAAATGGAGCAGCTTGTTGTAGACTCACTTAAAACTTATAAGGCTCCTACAGGTGCCTTCTTCACGAACCTAAAGAAGGCTACAAAGGCCATAGCAAACGGCACAGTAAAGTGGTCGAGAAAAAATTCGCTTTGGCCCATGCAGTTTGGTCTTGCATGCTGCGCGATGGAGCTTATGGACTTCGGCTCTGCGAGAATAGATGCTGAAAGGAAGGGCTACCTCCTCTTCAGGGGCACGCCAAGGCAATGCGACGTAATGATTGTTGCAGGATGGGTAACCAAGGCCGTTGCTCCAGAAATTAAAAGACTTTATGAGCAAATGGCAAAGCCCAGGTACGTTATAGCATATGGGGAGTGTGCTGTGAGCGGTGGCCCGTGGTGGGAAAGCTACAACATAATCAAAGGTATAGACCAAATACTGCCAGTAGATGTTTATGTCGCTGGCTGCCCTCCAAAGCCTGAGAACCTGTTTGAGGCACTTATGAAACTTCAGGAAAAGGTAGGTGGTAAGGTTGAAGATTGAGAAAGATAATCTGCTTGACAAGCTCAGGGAAGCTCGCAAAGGGGGCTTTGACTACCTTGTCAAGATTACCGCAGTCGACTATCTAGACCACTTGGAGGTAATATACTTTCTAAGGAACATGTCAAACAAAAAGGAGGAGAACATAAGGGTAGAGATCAAAAACGGCGATGCTCTGCCGAGCATTGTTGAGATATACAAGGCCGCAGATTTTTACGAGAGGGAGCTCAGTGAGATGTTTGGCATCGAGATATTAGGGAGAAAAATAAACAGGCTCCTCTTGGAAAAGTGGGACGGGATTGATGCACCTCTAAGAAAGAGCTTCGTATGGGGCTCGGCATACAAAAGTGATTGAGTGCTCACAAAAATAAATGTAGGGCCTATACATCCAAGCACGCACGGTGTGCTCAGGTTAGTTGTGACGCTAGATGGCGATACGATTGTAAATGTGGAGCCACACATAGGATTTCTACACAGAGGCGTTGAGAAGCTGGCTGAGAATAGGATGTATATGCAGAACGAGAGCTATATGGAAAAGATAGATTATGCAGCCCCAATGGCGTACAGCGACCTTTATGTTGCCGCCTTGGAGGAGGCGATGGGCATACAGACCAAGGAAAGGGCTAAGTATGTGAGGCTTATTCTCCTCGAATTCCAGAGGATAGCTAGTCATTTGCTCTGGCTTGGAACCTTCTGCAACGACCTTGGGCAGATGTTCACGATGTTCATGTGGACAATGAAGGACAGGGACCTTATACTGAACCTCCTGCAAGATGTTACGGGAAGCAGGATGTTCTATGTGAACATGAGGCTGGGCGGTGTTTCTATTGACTTGCCACCAAATTTTGAGGAGCATGCAAAGAAGCTCCTAGACTACCTTGAAAAGAGGCTCAAGGAATATGAGGTTTATCTTGAGAAAAACCCTATATTCGTTGAAAGAACAAAGAATGTTGGAATTTTAAAGAGAAAGGATGCGATAGAGCTTGGAGTTACAGGGCCTGTGCTAAGGGCTTCAGGAGTCAATTTCGATGTAAGAAGGGATTATAGTTACTATGTTTATGATAAGCTACACTTTATTCCACAGGTGCAGACAAGAGGAGATGTTTTTGCAAGGTACAGGGTAAGGATGCTAGAGATGAGGGAGAGCATAAAGCTCATAAGGGATGCACTCAAATCTATGCCAGAAGGAGATGCGCTGGGCATGCCTGTAAAACTCATCTCGCCTCCAGTAAAGGAAAGTGAGGTAAAGGTAAGGAGAGAACTTCCAAGAGGCGAGGGTATGATTTTCATGGTCGCTGACAAGCAAAGGCCCTACAGGCTCTCAATAAGGGCGCCGGCATTCATAAACCTCTCCTCGCTGAGGCAGATTGCAATCGGCGAGAGATATGCAGATTTGTTCGCGATACTTGGAAGCCTCGACTTGGTGATGGCCGATGTTGATAGGTAATGCTTTGATTTTATCAAATGGCATAGCAAGACTGATAATAGAGGTAATTGTAATATTCATATTCATCGTTTTCTTTGACTACATGTTCGGCTGGCTTGAGAGGAAAACTATTGCAAAGGCCCAATTTAGGCATGGGCCCACCTATGTGGGCAAATTCGGCCTTTTCCAAAACCTTGCAGATATTATTAAGCTTCTCGCAAAGGAGAATGTAATGCCCAGCACAGCTGATAGGCTTGTCTTTTCTGCAGCTCCTCCCCTTCTTCTCGCATTGATAATCTTTCTTGTTTACATGCTGCCATTTTCAAACACACTAGGAATAAGCATAAGCTTAGGCTTGCTTGCCGTGTTTGTACTTCTTTCCTTTGCGCCATTGATGCTCTTCCTTATAGGTGCATCCAGCGGGAATAAGTTTTCAGCGATAAGTGCACAGAGGTCTGTTATAATGTCCCTCAGCTATGAGATTCCGTTGCTCCTTGCTGTAGCAGGCGTTGCATTATATGCTGGAAGCTTCAACATAACAAATATAGTAAATCTGCAAGCGCATATGCCATTTATTGTTCTAATGCCGATAGGATTCTTTGTCTTTTTCGTTGCGATGCTTGCCGAGCTTGAAAGGCCGCCATTCGACTTGAGGGAAGCTGACAGTGAGCTCATAGCAGGATGGCTTGTTGACGTCGGCTCGCCATATTATGCAATTGCACTCTTTGTCGATTATACGAGAATGTTCCTCGGCTCCCTCTTGATTTCACTCCTCTTCTTGAGCGGATGGATAGGCCCATATTTGCCACAAGTTATATGGCTTCTCATAAAGGCATTTATAGTTGCGATAGTTATAGTTGTTATAAGGGCAACAACAGTAAGAATGAGGATTGATAGGCTCATGAGATTCGGGTGGTTCTGGCTCCTGCCTCTTTCAATCTTTAATATTATATTAACATTTTTATTGTTTGTAAGGTAAGAATATGCTAAGGCCTTTGATAAAGACTATAGGGGCTCTTGGAAAAGAGAGATTTACAACGAAGTTTCCCGAAGAAAGGGAGATACAGCCAGACAACTACAGGGGCCTTCATAGGCTTGACATAGAAACATGCATAAGCTGTGGCGCATGCGAGAGAATATGCCCAAACAAGACAATAACTATGGTTGATGCGAATACGGAAAGAGGGAGGAGAAAGCTTCCGCAGATAGACCAGGAAAGGTGCCTCTTCTGCGGGCTCTGCGAAGAGGTTTGCCCAACGCACTGCCTTGTACTGACAAAAAATTATGAATTGACTGCCAATGACAGGAGGCATTTTATAAAGAGGCCTGAAGAATTGAGGTGAAAAACATGCTCGTCGAACTGACAATGTTTTTTGCAGTTGCGCTTTTTACGCTAGGCTCGGCTTTCCTCATATACGTATCAAAATCCATAATGCGCTCAGCCATATCGCTGGCGCTTACATTCTTCGGCGCCTCACTTGCGCTGCTCTTTGCGAACCAAAGTATATTGGCACTGCTCCAGCTGTTGATTCTTGTTGGGGGCCTTTCCACATACATGATCATTGCCTTCTCTTTTGAGAAAGGCAGCAAAAGAAATGCAAGCCTTGCATACTTCTCGGTTCTTGCCATAGTTGTTATTTTGTCGTTTATTCTCATGCTCTTGCCAATAGGCGAGAGCGGAACGCCTGTGCACAATGGCTTCCTCATGAGCTTCGAAAGCCTTGAGGAGAGTTCGCCTTACATACTTTATATTATTGCATTTCTCCCATTTGCTGGAGCTATTGGGAGTATATTGCTCATAAAAAGGCTTGTGGGAAAGATACTATGATTTTGCTACTTTATCTAAGCGCTGCCCTGCTCGGCATTGGCGTAGCTGGAGTTATATCCAGCAGGAACATAATAATCACAATTTTCTCGATAGAACTTATGCTTCTTTCAAGCATAGTCATGCTTGCTTATGGCATGGAATATAAACAAGGCGCAGCCGGAGCAGAAATGATTCTTGCTATATGGGCTGTGGCTGCGCTTGATGTAATTGTACTAGTTGCACTATACCTTATACTCAAACCAGCAGGCTCGTTCGAAATAAAGAGGTTTTCAGAATTGAAGGGATAGTATGATTGCTTTCATTGTATTGCTGCCTTTCCTCGTTGCTTTGCTAGTTGTATCATTGCTTAAAAACGGCAAACTTATAGCGTATGTATCGATAGCGGCAAGCCTTATCGGCTTGGCCATGCTGCCATTTGTAAGCCTTGGTAGCTACTCTATAAACTGGTTCAACGTTGGTGGGGCGGAGATAAGCTTGATGAGTTCGATATCTGAAATAAATATCTTGCTTCTTATATTGGTCCTTGGTCTCGCTCCATTCATATATACTTATTCGCTTGGCTACTTCAAGGAAAAGTCCTCGCTAAAGAGGTATTATGTAGAAATGCTTGCCTTTACATTGGCAATGGCAATGTTTGCAATCTCTGGAAACTTTATAACTTTTTTTGTTGCGTGGGAGTTCCTGAGCGTGACAAGCTATCTCCTTATAGGATTCTGGTACACTAAAGGCAGCGCATCCGAAGCGGCGAGAAAGGTTATAACAATCGTCTTTATTGGAGACATCGCCCTCATTGCCTCTATAGCCCTCTTTTGGAATGCATACAATACATTCACCTTTTCAAACATAATTAGTGAGACTGGAAAAGGCGCAGAGCCCATCGTGGCTACGATTCTTCTCATTATTGCTATCTTAACCAAATCTGCACAGTTCCCGTTCCATGAATGGCTTCCTGATGCAATGGAAGGCCCTGTTCCTGTATCTGCCTATCTGCATTCCGCGACGATGGTAAAGGCAGGTGTATTCGCAGCAGTAATCCTCTTCCCGATATTCTTGCACACAAAAACTCTCTGGTATTTCGTAGTAATAGGATTGCTTACGGCTATTCTAGCAGTGACAAATGCAATGAGGGAAAAGCATGTAAAGCGCATCCTTGCATACTCCACAGTCGAAGAGCTAGCCCTCATGCTTAGTGCGATAGGCGCGGGGGCAATAGGTGCTGCTCTTTATTTCTTCTTCGCACAGGCATTCTACAAGAGCCTGCTCTTTTTCAGCTCTGGGGTAATGATAGATGCAAATGAGAGCGAAAACATAGAAAAGATATACGGGCTCAAGAAGAATAGGTTTGTCTATATCTCCACCCTATTCGGAGTTCTTGCACTCGCCGGCTTTATACCGTTTGACGGATTCTTTGCAAATATAGGCATTGGAAGCTCTTTTGCAAACAATCTAGCCGCATATGCAATAATAAGTCTCATCTCAATAGGAACGAGCTTCTTCATATTCAGGTGGCTCTTTGTAACGTCAAAAGATACAAAGAACAGAAACGTGAATATTGTCTATCTTTCAGAACCAAAAAGCATGATAGTACCAATGCTCTTCTTGGCAGCGATTGTGATTCTTGCGAGCGCAGTTTTCTTTTACTTTGCTTACTTTGGCTACATGCTTACGCTTAGCATAGAGGAATCTATTATAGAAACTGCCCTTGTTGTTGTAGGATTTCTGTTTGGTTATCTTGTATATTCAAAGCAGAAGATCAAAGCGAGACTTGGAATTATTGAGAAACTTGCATACAACAGCATTTTTATAAACCTCTTTTATTACGTCTTTGCTAGATTCGTATACCTTATAGGCGAGGGAGTAAATATATTTGACCTATATCTCAATGATCTCTTTGATTGGTTCGGGCACTTAATCAATAGGCTTGGCGATTTGGCTAGAGGAATTGTGAACGGTGATGTAAGCTTTTACGCCCTGATAGTGATAATCGGCATGATTTTAACCTGGATATTGGTGGTATTTGCATGATTCCGATACTCTTTGCTATGCTTCTTCTCCCGCTTGCAGGAGTTTTGGTAGCACTAATTGCAAGACGCTGGGCAAGTGGGATAGCAGTAGTGGTTTCCTTGCTCGAACTGATCATATTTTTGCTTGCCGCATGGCAATTTGCCAACGGCGGAAAAATTGTTGAAAGCTACACCTTTATACCGGCGATAAATGTGAATTTCGAACTCATTCTAAACAATATAACATTCGTATTTACGCTTCTTTCCGTTGTTGTATTCCTTGCAGTAAGCATAGCAAGCAGATTTTTTGTAAGCGAAGAGCGCACGGGCTATAATTTGCTTTTAATGCTTGCAGAGGCAGGCGTTCTTGGCCTATTCCTATCTGGAAATCTTTTTATACTTTACCTCTTCTGGGACTTTTCGATAGTAGCTTTGTTCTTTATGCTCTTCCACTTTGGCGGCTATGACAGGCGCTATGCGTCGCTGAAGTTTATAATTTATTCAATCTTTTCAAGCTCACTTCTTCTCATCGGGATAATGCTTATCTACTTTTATCTTCCCAGCCATAGCTTCGAGATAGCGCAGCTTATGAGCACAGGCTATATGATACCTAAGAATGCTCAACTCCTTATACTAGTATTGCTGCTTTTTGCATTTATGATAAAGATGCCAGTGTTTCCTTTCCATTCTTGGGCTCCAGATGCATATTCAGAAGCCCCGCCAGGTGGCGCTATGCTGCTTGCTGGAGTTCTCTCGAAATTTGGAATATACGGCCTTATTATACTATTCGTTTCACTGCCTCTTGCAAAGGAGTATGCGCTTTATATCGCAATACTTTTTGTGCTCTCATCGGTTTACGGCGCAGCCACAGCCCTGGGCCAAAAAAACCTCAAAAGAATGCTTTCCTACCTAAGCATAAGTGAAATTGGCATGATAGGCTTTGCAATAGCAACAATGAATACACTTGGCATGAGCGGAGCACTTTTTGGATCGCTAAGCCATGCATTGATAATAAGCTTGCTTTTCCTGCTTGCATTTGTTATAGAGAAGCTCTTCGGCACATCAATTATAAGTAGGCTTGGCGCTCTTATTAAAAGAGATAAGCTTGTAAGCTATCTCTTCCTGTTCGGTATTTTTGCAGCTATAGGATTGCCGCTTACGAGCGGATTTGTAACTGATTTGCTTATCTTTTTGGGAGGGGCAAAAAGCTTTGGTATTCTTATCCTTGTCCCTGCTACTGCAATAATAATAAATGCGTCATACCTTTTCTGGATTTATAAAAAAATCTTCCTTGCTGGAAGCGAAGCTGAGATGTTTGATCTGCTCGACAAAAACGCCAAGGCTTCGATGATATTGCTTGTGCTGCTTATAATATTTATAGGTGTATTTCCGCCAATTATCTTGAATAGCATAGGTGCAATCATATGATAACTTTATTTGAAACGCTTGCAATGGCTGTTTCAATGTATATGCTTCTTAATATAATTGCGAGGTTGGTAAACAACAAAAAACTCCATTTTGCACTTACTGTCTTCATGCTTGCGTCAATCTTCTCGCTTCTTCTGATGATTCTTTATAGCGATAGCTTCGGTACACACTTTGATAGTATGCTTTCAATAAATCAGTTCTCTTCGCTGATATCCCTCATGATTACATTTGGAATGCTCCTTGTACAGTTTATAGCATACAGCGAACCTGTGTATCAGGATTTCTCCCTTCTCTCAAGCTTCTCGTTTTTTGGGATGCTGCTTGTTATAATGTCAACCTCAATATTGACCCTTTTCATAGGGCTTGAGCTGCTCACAATACCAACTGTCATTTCCCTTCTCCTTTCGAGAAAATGGCTTGAGGCTGGAATAAAATACTTTGTGGTTGTTGCACTCTCAGCTGGGCTCTTCGCTTTTGGAGCGGCAACATTTTTCCTTCTGAACGGAAACCTTCAGATAACAGCACAGAACACCGCCGGAGATATAATTGCACTTCTCTTCTTCGTTGTAGCTATTGGTATTGAATCCGGAATTTTCCCTTTCAACCTTTGGATTCCAGATGTCTACCAGGGTAGCCCAGGATTCATAACTTCAATGCTAGGCGGTCTGAACAAGAAGGTAGGAATAGTGGCGCTTATTTACATAATGCTGGTAATATTTCCTTACATATCTCAGGACCTTCTTATTTTCTTTGCTGTACTTACAATGTTCTACGGAAACCTTGCTGCACTTATGCAGAAGAACGTAAAAAGAATTTTGGCTTACTCCTCTATATCACAGGTTGGATATATATTAATAGGACTTTCCACACTAGGCAGATACGGCCTCTCTGCAAGCATCTTCCAGATTTTTGCACACATGTTCGCATTCATAGGCATATTTGCAGTTATAGCCCTGCTTGAAACAAAAGGAAGGATAGAAACAAAGGATTACATAGGCTTGAACAGCGAAAACAAGTTTATGGCGCTCACCCTTTCTGTGCTCCTACTCTCTATGGCTGGAATTCCGTTCACCGCTGGCTTCGTAGGCAAGTTCCTCCTTTTCTCCAGCGCAGTCTACTCTAATCTTGTATGGCTTGCGATACTTGGGATAATTAATACAGTAATATCTGTTTATTATTACGCCAAAATAATAATAGCTGTTTATACAAACAAAAAAGATGCAAGGCATGTTAGGGCTGATTTTTCTATTTCTTTTGCTGCTTTAGCAAGCCTGGCAATTATAATTTTCTTTGGTGTTTATCCGGCTCCGATGATAAGCCTTGCACAGGCTGCTGCTGCAATCCTAATATAATTAACGCTAAAAAATTTTCTTGAGCAATACATAATATGGAAGATCCGCGCGACTTTTATTCCGGTATGGCAAACAAAGAAAATGCAGCAAAATTTACTGTAAAAAAGGTGAAGATACAGGATATTTATAATGGCAAGATTGAGTTGGGAAGCATAGTAGAAATTGAAGAGTATGTTTACAGGTTGTTTAACCCGAAGAGATTTGAGAGAGATGGAAGAGAGAGATTCCTAAGGACTATGGTGCTTGGAAGCACAAATGGTAGCATAAGGGTTGCGCTCTGGGATAAGGCCTCTATTTTAGCAGATACAATGCCGATAGAAAGGGGAGATAAGATCTTGGCGAGCAACCTCATGCTAAGGAAGGGCCTTACAGACCTCGAACTTTCTAGCACGAAAAATACATTTTTCAACAGAATTGAGCCTGCAAAAGAAGGTATTTGTGATTTTTCCACGTTGAGTGTTGGTGAAAAAGATATTGATGTCTTTGGTAAGATTGTAGAGATAGGTTCTCCAAGGTACTTCAATGACCAAAATGGGAAAGAAAGGAAAGTGGTAAGGTGCACGCTTACTGATGGAGTAATAAATTTGAGCGCCGCGTTTTGGGATTCTTCCTGTGATTATGTAACTTCCTTGCACCCCGGAGACTTTATAAAGATAGAATTTGCTTCGATAAAGGATAACAACGGCATCGAGATAAATGCGGGCAACTTCTCAAGAGTTGCGGCGAACAAAATATTCAAGAATAGGCTCAAGATGCTCAGCTAACTCAGCTAATTAGCGCTGTCCATAGGTGGAGAGGAAAGAGAGATATTTTCCTACAACCATACTTGGCGCTGAAGGTCTTGCTTTTTCGATAAGCTCTTCGAGGTCCTTCATGCTTATCTTTACTTCCTTGTTTTGGACCACCGAAGCTTCGAGAGCGTTCATCTTAGCCTGCCTGCACAGATTTGCAATGTCTGCACCTGTAAAGCCTGGCGTTTCATTGCCTAGTTTTTTGAAATCTACATCATCTTCTAGCGGGGCCTTTTTGAGATAAAGTGCGAATAGCTCACTGCGCTGTTCTTCATTTGGTGGTGGTACAAAAATGAGCTTGTCAAACCTGCCTGCCCTAAGAAGTGCAGAATCAAGCGCATCCGGCCTGTTTGTTGCACCTACAAGAACAATATTGTACGCAGCCTTCAAGCCATCAAGCTCCTCCAAGAATTCTCCCGTAAGGTCTACGCCAAATTCGCTCGCCGTTTCTCTGTTCGGCACCACGGCATCTATTTCGTCTACAAATATTATTGATGGTGCATTTTCCTTCGCCCTTTCGAATGCTTCCTTTATTTTTGTTATCGCCCTGTCGAGTCCGGCTTTTGTTATCTCGGCGCCGGAGATTGAGATCATGTGCACGTCACCTATCTCTGAAGCAACGGCGCGCATGAGCATGGTCTTGCCTGTGCCTGGTGGGCCAAAGAGAAGTATACCTTTTATGTTCTGTATGTCATATTTCTTTACAAGGTCCGGATGTAATATAGGTATTTCAACAGCCTCGTAAATCGCCTTCTTCGCTTCGTCAAGACCGATTACATCCTCGAGCGATACTTTCTCCCCTTTCTCCTTCTCAATCATCTCCGGATGAAGCCTTCTCTCATAGTCCATTTTGAAAGTATTATATTCTTCTATCATGCTCAATGAAGTAGAGGGCTTAGTGGCTTTGATAACATTTATCATATCCTTCATTGTTATCTCTAGCACCTTGTTCATTGCTGTAGCTTCTTCTGCAACCTCACGTGCAGCCTCATCACATACGTTTTTTATGTCGGCACCGGAGTATCTTTCTGTTAGTTCGGCGAGCTTGTCAAAATCTATATCATTGCCAATAGGCAGTTTTGTCAGGTAGTATTTGAATATCTCGGCCCTTCCGTGGGCATCTGGCAGAGGCATATAAATGAGCTTGTCAAACCTGCCCGGCCTTAAAATACTTGGATCTATAAGGTTAGGCGCGTTAGTGGCGCCGACTATCACAACATTATCGAGGCGCTGAAAGCCATCCATCTCGCTAAGCAGCGTGGAAAGAATCTGCTTTCCTGCTTCTGTCTGCTGCTCGCCTCTTGTCCCGGCTATGCCATCTATTTCATCAAAGAACAAAACACACGGGGCGTGCTTTTTTGCGATTGCAAATATGTTAGAAATTCTTTGTGCACTCTCTCCAGAATAAGGAGAAAGTATAGAAGAAGCCTTAACATAGAAGAAGCCAGCCCTTATCTCATTTGCAAGCGCCCTCATTATGAGTGTCTTGCCTGTGCCTGGTGGGCCAAAGAGAAGTATGCCTTTCGCAGCCCTGACACCATACGCACCAGATATCTCCCTATGCTCAATTGGGGATATTATGGCTGTCTTAAGCTCTTCTTTTGTCTCTTCATAATTCGCTACATCATCAAGGGTCTCATTTGTCCCGCTTGTCAAGTCCTCGAACCCCTCTCCAAAATGGGCCCTAAAATCTTGCTTCATGACCTCTAATGCCTTTATCACTGGTATGTCGTTAAGCTCGAAGAAGAGAAGCACAAATGGAGTTATTGCAAAGCCTATAAACGGAAAGAGCATATACGGGCTCTTTGTAATGTAAGAGAGGGCTACGTATGCTATAGGTATGAGCACGCTAAATGTGCTCGCCACTGTTCCTTTGTATTTTGACCTGCTGTTTACAACATAATTACCCATCACAATTACAATGATTGCCCAGAGCATAACCTCTACTCCTGCGCTTACAGGCTGTGAAGCAATTGAGAGTGTTGCAAGATAAAGCGCACTTGTTATACCGCCAGTCACCTTTAAGCTGGCAAATTCGCCAAAGGCATTTGACCATGCAGAGCTCATGTTATAAATGGAAGGTAGGGGCTTTGAAGCAACAAGATATTTGACATAGGGGCTTGCACTTATTAATGAATGCGCATAGCTTGCATTGAATGCTACGCTACCAGTATTCTGCAAGCCTGTAAGCCCAGAGATCGCAGCAATAAGCAAAACAGCAACAATGGCACTTATCACACCTCGCTTGGTGCCGACTACCATAACAGTAAGGACAAATGCTGGAATTTCGAGAAAATAGCCTAGATAGGAGAATGGAAGGGCTATAAGCATGTAGATAAAGGTTATGGTCCTGTAGTGCTTGAAGCCAAACAAAAAGGCTACGCTCATGAAGAGCATGAAGAGCCACGCTAATAGCGGGGCCTGGTAAATGAACATAGGAAGCGATTCAAATAGAAGAGCCATGAGGCCTATCAACGGATGAACCATTGTAAGAACAAATGTGAGGATAAGGAGAACAATTATTACCGGCAACGGGAAGAATGGGACAGCAAAGGAGATGCTCGCTAATGCGAACACTGTTGCAAGCGCATCTGGAAAGTTTGCATGGGATACAAATTCCCTAAGTATGTCCTTGAACTTGTAAATTGAAAGGGGCGCCCTTCTTGCTATGGCTTTATTGCTTGTCTTCGCCTTTTTTTTGATAGCAGGTTTTGCACCTTTGCTGGCCTTCACGCTTGTCGCCTTCGGATCATTGCCGCTCGGAGCTGGCATAATTTTTATAGCTATCTATAGATATAATAATATTAAGTTTTTACCCGTTGTAGCTCAATGGCTAGAGCGGCCGGCTGTAGTTTGATCCCCTTTCATCAAAAGGATACCGGCAGGTTGGGTGTTCGACTCACCCCAACGGGAAATAAATGGTGAAGAGTTGTTAGTAGCAATTCTCGGATATGTTGCTGGAATTCTTACAACAGGGGCGATAGTCCCTGAGATACTGAAATTGGTAAAGAAAAGGAAAGCCGATGAGCTTGCCTATAGTTGGCTTGAGATAATTGTTGCAGGAATGATATTGTGGACCATTTATGGCTTTTTGATAGAAAGCTGGCCGCTCGCTATTTTGAGCGGTTTATCTGGAGTGCTTTATTTTATGCTTATGGTATTGAAGTATAGGTATGCACAAAAGCGATTTAAAGGATAATGCAAAATATAATTGAAGCCTCGGTAGTGTAGTGGTCTAGCATACGAGCCTGTCACGCTTGTGACCCGGGTTCGAATCCCGGCCGAGGCGCTTATTACAGAGTTAAACATCTACACTAAAACTTTAAAACTTCTCGAGATATTTACCTGACTACAAGATTTAATCCCATGACACAAAATAATAAGGAGTCAATGTAGCTTTCATCGATTGGCAAGGCAAGGGGTCTGCACATCAAGTAATGCGTTTATTGTATTCATCTAGCCAGTAACAGCCACGTATAACAAAATATTTGTCTTTATCGATAACAATTTTGGCCTTGCCTCTTATGCTATCTTTTCTGATTTTATCATATACCTCATCCTTAATGTACTTCCATGAATTTGCAAAGCTTCCTCCAATTACTACCAACTCTGGATCAAAAAGCATAAGCAATGATACTATGTAATCGCCAAAGATTCTACCAATACTTTTGAAGACTAAAATTGCAGGTTTTTCGTTCCGTGCTGCTTTTTCATATAACTCTTTACCTGTCATTCCAAAATGTTTAATCATACCCTTTCCACCTATCAGATCTTCTATTGTTTCGTCGCTTTTGTCAAAGACCTTTATGAGGCCAAGTTCTGATGCATAGCCTTTACCCTTATAGATTCTTCCGTTTATGATTAGTGCGCCTCCAATTCCCGTTCCCCAACTTATTACTATTCCGTTCCTTATGTTTTTCATAGACCCACGCATAAGCTCCTTCATTGCAAAGCAGTTGCCGTCATTTTCTATGCTAACTCGCTTGTAAAAATCTGTAAATTTGCCTTTAAAGCTTATTCCTTTTAAAGGAGGATCTACCCAATCTCCCATGCTATAATTAGGACTTAATCTAGCAGCTATTGCAATGTTTAGAATATCAGAGTATTTTGAGAGCTCTCTAAGTTTTGTTTCCAAAGTTTCAAACAACTTTTTATGGTCAGC